>OOIV01000016.1_pt1 | contig 134129 bp, 122 predicted proteins | sample 1691701 | NCBI WGS metagenome assembly OOIV01 (sample SAMN05831941, study PRJEB22555) | human gut metagenome | isolation source: Biopsy of a nasal polyp | host: Homo sapiens | reverse complement strand
TTTCGCTTTTCTCTTCCTGACCCGGCGACTTGGTTCTCGTTAGAGGAGTCGTTGTTCCCGGTCAGTGGAGGCGCATTATAGGGAGTTCTCAGAAGGCCGCAACCCCTAATTGCAAAAAACTTTCCAAGCGCGGATTTTTTCGGCAAAGCGCTGCACAAGTCAGCGTTTTCGTCACTTTTTCCGGTAAACAACCACAAAAACTGGCGATCCGTAGCGTAAAATAAGAGTAACAATGTCAGTAAGGACTCGCAGCCATGCAATTTAATGCTCAACAACAGGCCGCCCAACGCAATCTTTCTTATCTACTTGCAGAAAAACTCGGCCAACAAATTCTGGCAGGCGATTATCAGGCCGGCAGCATCCTGCCCGGAGAGATGGAACTGGGTGAACAATTCGGCGTTAGCCGCACGGCAGTACGCGAAGCGGTGAAGATGCTGGCGGCCAAAGGCATGTTATTGCCCCGACCGCGCATCGGGACCCGGGTCATGCCGCAAAGCCAGTGGAACTTTCTCGATCAGGATTTACTGACCTGGTGGATGACCAAAGAAAACTTCGATCAGGTCATGCAGCACTTCCTTATCTTACGTACCTCTCTGGAACCTCAGGCCTGCTCACTGGCCGCAGCCAATGCCAACACACAGCAAACTACACGGCTGGCTGAACTGATGGCGGAAATGCGCGCCCTGCATATCCAGTTTGACCGAGAGCACTGGATCCAAGTGGATACCCAGTTCCACCAGCTCATCTATGAAGCCAGCGGCAATCCCTTTCTGACCTCATTCGCCAATCTGTTCAGTTCGGTGTATCAAAGTTACTTCCGCGCCATCACCGGTAACGAGGTGATTAAGCTCCAGCACCATCAGGCCATCGTCGATGCGATACTTGCCGGCGACAGCGCAGAGGCATTAGCCGCCTGCCAGGTTTTACTTAGAGAGAAAGACTAACGTATCCCTGCTTATATAGAAGAAAGATGAAAGGGACGAAGACGACAGTTAACCGGGACTCACAATGACTAAATCCGCGCGCAGTATGGCAGGGCTACCCTGGATCGCCGCCATGGCGTTCTTTATGCAGGCACTGGACGCCACCATCCTTAACACGGCTTTGCCGGCGATAGCCCAAAGTCTTGAGCGCTCGCCGTTGGCGATGCAGTCAGCGGTTATCAGCTATACCCTGACGGTAGCGATGCTGATCCCGGTCAGCGGTTGGCTGGCAGATCGCTTCGGTACCCGCCGGGTGTTTATCGTGGCGGTTTCGCTGTTTACTCTCGGTTCGCTGCTGTGTGCGCTTTCCCCGACGTTAAGCCTGCTGGTAACTTCACGCGTTATTCAGGGAGTCGGCGGAGCGATGATGATGCCGGTAGCGCGATTGGCGCTGCTGCGTGCTTATCCGCGCAGCGAACTGTTGCCGGTGCTGAATTTCGTGACCATGCCGGGGTTGGTTGGGCCGATCATGGGGCCGATGCTGGGCGGCTGGCTGGTGACCTACGCCACCTGGCACTGGATTTTCCTTATCAATATCCCGATTGGCCTGCTCGGCATCTTCTATGCACGTAAATATATGCCGGACTTCACCACCCCCAAGCGCCGCTTCGACTTTATTGGCTTTATGCTGTTTGGCCTGAGCCTGGTGTTGGTTTCTACCGGGCTTGAGCTGTTTGGTGAGCAGGTGCTGGCCAGCTATATCTCACTGGGCATTCTGCTCAGTGGCGTGGTGATGCTGTTCGGCTATATCGTCCATGCCCGCAGGCACCCTCAACCCCTGATTGGTCTGGATCTGTTCCAGACCCGAACCTTCTCGGTGGGTATTGCCGGCAACGTCGCTTCACGGCTGGGCACCGGCTGTGTGCCGTTCCTGATGCCACTGATGCTGCAGGTGGGTTTCGGTTACTCGGCAATTATTGCCGGCTGTATGATGGCGCCGACCGCCGTCGGTTCATTAATGGCGAAATCCACCGTCACTCAGGTGCTACGTTGGTTCGGCTATCGTAAAACTCTGGTGGGTATCACCGTCATTATTGGCGTGCTGATTGCTCAGTTCGCGCTGCAAAGCCCGGGAATGCCGCTGTGGTTGATGATCCTGCCGTTGTTCGTACTGGGGATGGCGATGTCGACGCAATTCACCGCCATGAATACCATCAGCCTGGCAGATTTGAACGACGCCAATGCCAGCTCCGGCAACAGCGTGCTGGCCGTGACTCAACAGCTTTCTATTAGCTTCGGGGTGGCGATCAGCGCGGCAGTGTTGCGTTTCTATCAAACCATGTCGCTGGGGACCATGGTCGATCACTTCCACTACACCTTTATCACCATGGGGATTGTCACCGTGGCGTCGGCATTTGTGTTTATGCTGCTGAAAAGAAAGGACGGGCGTAACCTGATCAGCGGTCGGGAACCAAAAAAACCGGCTAAAACCGCAGGCTAACGATGACCGACCGAGGCGCGTTCCACCAGCTCAGGGGTCAACACCAGGATCTGGGCTTCGCGTTCCGGGTTCTGCAGGCGATGAATCAGCGTATCGATCGCCAGTTCCCCCAGTGAATCTTTCGGTTGGTGAATGGTGCTTAAGGGTGGCGCCAGATATTTGGCCAGTTCGATATCATCGTAGCCCATCACTGCCATGTCCTGCGGCACCGATAACCCAGCCTGATACAGCGCCTGATAAGCGCCAACGGCAACTGCATCGTTACCGGCAAACACAGCGTGTGGCGGCTCGGCCAGTGCCAGCAGTTGCTTCATGGCATCCACACCGCCTTCAAATTCAAAATCGCAGTGCACTTCGTATCCCGGCAAGATGGTCAACCCGGCGCGTTGCATGGCGCGACGGTAGCCTTCCAGCCGATGGCGTGCGGTAGTTTTATCCTGCGGACCGGCGATGCAGGCAATCTTGCGATACCCACGGGCGATCAGGTGATCGGTCGCCATCTCACCGCCCAGCAGCGAGTTATCCTGGATGATATCGTTGGCCCCTTCGAACGGCGCCCAATCCATCATGACTATCGGTAACGAAGGATAGCGGCTCAGCGCGTCCTGCGATGGCCGATGATTTTCGGTACACATCAACAACAAGCCATCGACGCGCTTTTGCAGCAGCGTCTCCATGTTGCGGTTCATGCGCGCGGCATCTTCTTCGGTATTGCACAGGATCAGGCTGTAACCACGCTCATAGCAACTGCGCTCAACGCCACGCACGACTTCGGCATAAAACGGGTTATTGCTGGAAGTCACCAGCATGCCGATGGTGCGCGTCTGGTTCAGTTTGAGGCTGCGCGCCAGGGCAGAAGGCGCATAGTTCAGCTGTTCAACGGCCGCCATGACTTTGGCTCGCACGCTGTCGCTGACAAAGCGATTGTCATTAATGACGTGCGAGACCGTCGAAGTTGAAACGCCCGCCAGACGGGCGACGTCTTTCATGGTGGCCAAAGGGATTACTCCTGCTGCTGCAAGAAGGTGTCGATCTCTTCGCGCCAGGGCACAGAAGGCTGGGCTCCGGGACGAGTCACCGCTATGGCCGCCGCCGCATGGGCGAAGCGCACGGCATCTGCCATCACCTTACCTTCCAGCAGTGCCGTGACCAACGCCCCGTTGAAGGTATCGCCGGCAGCAATGGTATCTACCGCTTTAACCTTGAAGCCAGGCACCAGCTTACCCTTACCGTTCTCACTCAGCCAAACGCCACGGCTGCCAAGGGTGATGATCACCGTGGCAATGCCTTTATCATGCAAAGCCTGTGCGGCACGCGCGGCATCATCATCATTATTGACCGCAATATCGGTCAGGCGCTGGGCTTCGGTTTCGTTTGGCGTAATCATATCGATCATGGCCAATAATTCGTCCGGCAGTTCACGTGCCGGCGCAGGATTGAGGATCACCTGCGTTTGATGCTGTTTCGCCAGGCTGGCGGCAGCGATAACCGTCTCCAGCGGCGACTCGAGCTGCATCAGCAGTGCGTCGGCGTCGATCACCTTTTGCTGATAGCGAGCCAGATAGTCAGGAGTCACTGCGGCATTGGCACCGGCATCAATCCCGATCACATTCTCGCCTTCGGCATTAACAAAAATCAGCGCGACGCCGGTGGTACTGTCGGCTATCGCCTCTATCGGTTGGGTATCAATGCGATCGGTCGCCAACTGCTGACGGACACGTTCTCCGATGTCATCAGCGCCCACGCAGGCGATAAAAGCGATATCCGCGCCGCTGCGGCCTGCCGCCACCGCCTGGTTGGCGCCTTTACCGCCAAACGCCACTTTATACTGCTTCCCGATCACCGTTTCACCCGGTTGGGGAAACTGCTCAATATTAAGGATATGGTCGGCATTGATACTGCCCAGAACCACCAGCTTACCTGTTGCCATCGCATTGATTCCTGAATTGCGCGCCATCATAAACGCCCCGTTTTGATGGCGCTGGTGCTACAGAGTGTTATTTAGTGACCAACTTCAGATCAACCGGGATAGTGGCCAGCACTTTTTCGCCTTTCAACACTTTATCCGCCGTTTCCACACCAATCACGCCGATCTGATCCGGACGCTGCGCCACGGTCGCTGCCAGTTTGCCGCCTTCAACCGCCTTCACGCCGTCAGCGGTGCCGTCGAAGCCTACCACGACCACGTCGGTTTTACCGGCGGTTTGCAGCGCACGCAATGCACCCAGCGCCATTTCATCGTTCTGGGCAAACACCGCCTGCACGTCCGGATGAGCGGTCAGCAGGTTCTGCATCACGTTCAGGCCTTTGGTACGGTCGAAGTCTGCCGGCTGGCTGGCCAGCAGTTTGAATTTGTTCTGATCCAGTGACTGTTTAAAGCCTTCGCCACGTTCACGAGCGGCGGAGGTACCGGCGATCCCTTCCAGCTGGATCACTTTAGCGTCTGCGCCCACTTTCTTGGCAATAAAGTCACCGGCCATTTTACCGCCGACGCGGTTATCCGAAGCGATGTGGCTGACTACTTCACCTTTGCTTGCCACACGGTCCAGGGTGATAACCGGGATCTTGGCCTGATTGGCCATCTTGATAGCGTTGCCAACCGCATCGGAGTCAGTTGGGTTAATCAGCAGTAACTTAGGTGCCTGCACCATCAGATCCTGCACGTTCGCCAGCTCTTTCGCCGGGTTGTTTTGTGAGTCCAGCACCACCAGGTTGTAACCCAGCTTATTGGCTTCCTGCTGTGCGCCCTCTTTCATTGAGACAAAGAACGGGTTGTTCAGGGTAGAAACCACCAGCGCGATGGTGTCTTTAGCCAACGCGTTAGCACTCAGGGTGGCGCTCAGCGCGAAGGCTGAAGCCAGAATTGCCAGTTTTTTCATTTTCATCATCGTGATTCCTGTAGGGGGAGGTTATTTGTTGCTTTTGTTCTCTACCAGAACCGCCAGCAGTATCACCACTGCCTTCACGATCATTTGGTAGTAGGAAGAAACACCCAGTAAATTCAGGCCGTTGTTCAGGAAGCCAAGGATCAGCGCCCCGATCAACGTACCGACAATGCGGCCCTTGCCACCGGCCAGGCTGGTACCACCCAGCACTACCGCAGCAATGGCATCCAACTCATAGCCGGTACCGGCGGTCGGTTGCGCAGAGGACAGACGTGCGACTTCGATCACTCCCGCCAGCGCCGCCAACAGTCCACAAAGCGAATAAACGATAATCTTCACTTTATCGACGCTGATGCCGGACAGGCGGGTCGCCGCTTCGTTACCGCCCAGGGCATAAATATAGCGACCCAGACGGGTATGGTGCAGCATGTACCAGGCGGCGATAAACACGATCGCCATGATCCAGATCGGGGTAGGTACCCCCAGCGGGCGGCCAATGCCGAACCAGCCGAAGGTATCGGCCACGTCGGTAAAGCCGGTGTTCACCGGACTGCCGTTGGTGTACACCATGGTGACACCGCGCAACAGCAGCATCATCACCAAAGTAGCGATAAACGCCTGCACCTTGCCTTTGGCCACGATCACCCCGGTACAGGCGCCAACGGCCGCCCCCAATGCCAGAGCTGCCGCCACCGCCACCACCGCGTTAATTTCGAAACCGACGATCGACGCCGCCACCGCGCCGGTCAGCGCCAACAGCGATCCCACCGACAAATCGATGCCGGAGGTCAGGATCACCAGCGTCATCCCCACCGCCATAATGGCGTTCACTGAGGTTTGCTGCAGAATATTGAACAGGTTGTTTACGGTGAAGAAATTCGGGCTCATGGAAGAGACCACGGCGATCAGCACCAGCAGAGCAATCAGTGATTTCTGCTCTAACAGCCACTCTTTACTGAACCAGCGCTTTGCCACACTCTGGGAACTCATATCTGATTACTCCTGCTTTACGCCGTATTGCTTGCCAACGGCCGCAGCCATCAACGCTTCCTGGGTGGCCTGTTCAATCGGGAATTCACCGCTGAGGTGTCCTTCGTGCATCACCAGGATGCGGTCGCTCATGCCCAGCACCTCCGGCATTTCCGAAGACACCAGAATGATGCTCAGCCCTTCCTGCTTGAACTGGTTGATTAACTGGTAGATTTCTTTTTTAGCGCCCACATCGACGCCACGCGTCGGTTCATCGAGGATCAACACCTTTGGCCGTGTCATCAGGCCACGGGCGATCGCCACTTTCTGCTGGTTACCGCCGGAGAGCAGACCAATCGGCTGCTCCATTGACGGCGTCTTGATATTGAACAGGCGGATGAAATCGCCCACGGCCTGCTGTTCTTCTGCCTGTTTCAGGCTGCCACCGGCCCGGCTGAAATAACGCAGTGCCGTCAGCGACATGTTTTCCTTTACCGACATCCCCAACACCAGGCCATCGCGCTTGCGGTCTTCGGAGATATACACGATGCCGTTCGCCAGACCGTCCTGCGGCGAATGGGTAACCACCGGGCGGCCGTCGAGGCTGACGGTACCGGCTTTACGCGGCGCGGCACCGTAGAGGATTTTCATCAGTTCGGTACGCCCGGCGCCCATCAGGCCGGCCACGCCAAGAATTTCGCCCCGGTACAGGGTAAAACTGACGTCATCCACACCCGGACCGGAAACCTGGCTGACTTCCAGCCGTTTTTCGCCCCGTGGCTGATTCAGACGCGGGTACTGTTCTTCGAGCTTGCGGCCGACCATCATTTCTATCAGCGAATCTTCCTGAAGCTCACTGACCGGTCGCTCGGCGATAAACTGCCCGTCACGAAACACCGTGACGTCATCGCAAATTTCAAAGATCTCTTTCAGCCGGTGCGAAATATAAACAATGCCGCGCCCTTCGGCTTTGAGTTCGTTGATCACTTTAAATAAAGAAGCGGTTTCCGTGTCGGTCAGCGCATCCGTCGGTTCATCCATAATGATGACTTTGGATTCGAAGCTCAGCACCTTGGCGATTTCCACCATTTGCTGATCGCCAATCGACAACTCGCCCACCAGCCGGTGGCTGCTGTAACTCATGTTCAACCGCGCCAACAGTTTGTCGGCTTCGGCATACATGCGCTTCCAGTCGATGCGGCCGATGCGGTTAACAAACTCACGCCCGAGGAAGATGTTTTCCGCGATCGTCAACTGCGGGATCAGGTTTAGTTCCTGATGGATAATGCCAATGCCCGCTTCCTGTGAATCTTTTGGCCCGTTGAATGCCACCTCTTTACCGAGAAAATACTGACTGCCGGCGTCCTTGTTATAAATGCCGGTCAGGACTTTCATCATGGTGGATTTCCCGGCGCCGTTTTCCCCCACCAGCGCCATCACCTTGCCGGGATAAACGCTGAGCGCGGCGCCGGAAAGCGCCTTCACGCCGGGAAAGGCTTTATCTATCCCTTTCAGTTGCAGTAAAGGTTGCATAAATGCCTCAGAAAGTTACGCCGGCGCAGAGGATCACGTTCGCGTACGGCGAGCATTCCCCGCTGCGGATCACTGCCCGACTGTGTTCAGTTTGCGCTTTAAACGCACTGTGGCTGATATAACTCACGCTGATGGTATTTCCCTGGTGTTGGCCAAGTTCAGTCAGTTGAGCCAACAACGCGTGGTGGAGCTGCGGATTCTGTTTAACTATCTCTTCCGCCAGGATGGCGCTCTCTACCTGCATTTCCTGTGTTACTACCCCGACCACCTGCAAAAATGTCGGTACGCCCTGGGTCAGCGCCAGATCGATACGCTGCGTGGCCGCCGGAATGGGCAGCCCCGCATCACAGATGGCGATCTGGTCGGTATGGCCGAGACGGGAAACCACGGCAGAAACATCAGCATTCAGCAGCACGCCTTTTTTCATCTTCTTCTTCTCACTCCACCAGCGAAACGTTTCGCTTGTGTCTGGAGTTTAAAAAAACGCCAACAGAAGGCAACCGGGACAGTGCAGAAGTGTGATCGTCATCGAAACGTTTCGCTCGTGTTACCGAGAACATAAACAGAAAGGGCCCAGCTATTGCTGAGCCCTTGAGGGGAATTAAATCTCGACCTGGGTGCCCAGTTCGATTACCCGATTGGGGGGTATCTCAAACTGGTCCGGCGCACGTAGCGCGTTGCGGCTCAGTGCAATAAACAGTTTGCCGCGCAGGAACAGGTACCACGGCCGCTTGGTCAGGATCAACGACTCATGCGACATAAAGAACGAGGTTTCCGTCATCCGACAGGGCAGCCCTTCCAGGCCGCAGCGGTGGAACACTTCCTCAACGTTCGGCGTTTCACGCCAACCGTAACTGGCCACTACCCGCCAGAAGGTCGGCGAAAGCTGTTCGATGGTCACCCGCCGTACGTTATGTACATAAGGGGCATCCTCGGTACGCAGCGTCAACAGCACCACCCGCTCATGCAGTACTTTGTTGTGCTTCAGGTTATGCAACAGCGCAAAAGGGATCACGTTGATGGCACGAGACATAAAGACCGCGGTGCCGGGCACCCGCACCGGCGGCGATTTCTCCAGCGAGGCGATCATCGCTTCAAGGGAATTGCCGTGTTCGTGCATGCGGCGCAGCAGGCGGAAACGTTCGCTCTTCCAGGTGGTCATGATGATGAACATCACCAGTGCTAACAGCAATGGCAACCAACCGCCAGAGAACAGCTTCAGGGCGTTGGCCGCGAACATCGGCACATCGATAATCAGCAGGATAACCAGAATGCCGACGGCGAAGAAACGGTTCCAGTGCCAGTTTTTGATCGCCACCGAAGTCACCAGAATACTGGTCAGCACCATGGTGCCGGTCACGGCGATACCGTAGGCCGCCGCCAGGTTGCTGGAGTGTTCGAAACCGATAATCACCAGCACTACCGCGATATACAGCGTCCAGTTAATCACCGGGATATAGATTTGACCGGATTCCATCTCCGAAGTATGGATGATACGCATCGGTGACAGGTAACCCAGACGCACCGCCTGGCGAGTCAGTGAGAATACGCCGGAGATCACCGCCTGCGAGGCGATGACCGTAGCCAGCGTCGCCAGAATCAATAGCGGGATCAACGCCCAATCCGGCGCCAGCAGGAAGAACGGGTTCTTGATGGCCTCCGGGTTTTTCAGCAGCAAGGCGCCCTGGCCGAAGTAGTTCAGCACCAGCGATGGCAGCACCACGGTGAACCAGGCCAGGCGGATAGGGAACTTACCAAAGTGCCCCATATCGGCGTACAACGCCTCAACGCCGGTGATCGACAGCACTACCGCGCCCAGCGCAAAGAACGACACCTTCTTATATTCAATAAAGAAGTTCAGCGCCCATTTCGGGTTTAACGCCTGCAAGACTTCCGGATTCGCCATGATGCTGCGTGCGCCCAGCACCGCCAGAACGATAAACCACAGCAGCATCACCGGCGCGAACAGCTTACCCACGCTGCCGGTACCGTGTTTCTGAATGGCAAACAGCACCGTCAGCACCAGGATGGAAAGGGGAACAATATAGCCATCAAGCGACGGCGCGGCGATTTCCAACCCTTCTATCGCCGACATCACCGATATCGCCGGAGTGATCACCACCTCGCCATAGAAAAAGCTGCCGCCAATCAAGCCTAATATCACTAACACGGCGGTGGTACGCGCCGAAGTATGACGCCCTGCCAGCGACATCAGCGTCAGGATGCCCCCTTCACCGGCGTTGTCCGCCCGCATGACGTAGGTAAGGTACTTAAGGGAAACAATGATGATTAACATCCAGAAGATCAGCGACAGAAAGCCGAAAACCACATCTGGACGAACATCGAAGCCGTAATGGCCGGAGAAACACTCTCGAAGAGTATAGAGAGGGCTGGTGCCGATATCACCGTAAACCACCCCAATTGCCGCCAGGGTTACCGCCGATAAGGACTGTTTATGCTCTGCGCTCATAATTCGTTTCTTTATTAGAACATCCGTTAGCGATGCATCCGCATCAGCCAGAGATACGGGCTCTAAGATCCGTTACGCCCACTAAAAGGCGCACAGTATGCACGATTTATACTGCTTGCCTATCCTTATATCAGACCCTAAAAATAAACAAAATGTGAACCAGGCGCTCTTTTGATAATAGAAAGATTTTACTAATCAACAAGCTATACCATTAAAAATAATGGTGGTTTATCATCGGATTATCCACCAAGATTGGCTAACACTCGGACAACACGACAATAATATGGCGCCATCATCTCTTCTGGCAGAACGGATTTCCCGCCTCAGCAGCGCGCTGGAGAGCGGTCTTTATGAACGACAGGATGCCATTCGCCTGTGTTTGCTGGCGGCGCTCAGCGGTGAAAGCGTGTTTCTGCTTGGCCCACCGGGCATCGCCAAAAGCCTGATTGCGCGCCGGTTAAAATTCGCCTTTCGCAGCGCGCGTTCATTTGAATATCTGATGACGCGTTTCTCAACCCCGGAAGAAGTCTTCGGCCCCTTGTCGATCCAGGCGTTAAAAGACGAAGGCCGCTATCAACGCCTGACCGCCGGCTATCTGCCGGAAGCGGAAATCGTGTTTCTGGATGAGATCTGGAAGGCCGGCCCGGCGATCCTCAATACCCTGCTGACGGCGATCAATGAGCGTCGTTTCCGCAACGGTAACACCGAAGAACCGATCCCGCTACGGCTGCTGGTCACCGCCTCCAACGAACTGCCGGAGGCCGACAGCAGTCTGGAAGCCCTGTACGATCGCATGCTGATACGCCTGTGGTTAGACAAAGTGCAGGACAAACAGAATTTCCGCTCACTGTTGGTCAGTCGCCAGAACGAGAATGAAAATCCGGTGCCTGAAGCATTGAGCGTCAGTGATGAGGAGTATCACCAGTGGCAACCGCAGATCGACAAAATCAAACTGCCCGAGACTTGCTTTGAGCTGATATTCCAGCTGCGCCAGCGGCTGGATGCATTGGATAATGCCCCTTACGTCTCCGATCGTCGCTGGAAAAAAGCGTTGCGACTGTTACAGGCCTGCGCCTTCTTCAGTGGTCGTGACGCCGTGGCGCCGATCGATCTGCTGCTGCTGAAAGACTGCCTGTGGCACGACCTCACCTCGCTGAAGCTATTGCAACAGCAGGTAGAGCAATTGCTGAACGAATCGGCTTATCAACAGCAATCGCTGCTGATCCAACTGCAACAGATCCATACCCGTTGGCTACAGCATCAACAGCAGCAGAGCGACAGTCAGGCGATCGCCCTGGTGAAAAAGGGCGGTATGTTCAGCAGAAAGCCTCAGTTTGCTCTGGCAACGCCGCTCGGCACCGGCACCCTGACCCTGTTGCTGCAAAAACCGCTGCAACTGCATGATATTCAGGTCAACCACCTGAGTATTGAAAACAGCGCGCTGGAAAACTGGCTGCAAAAAGGCGGCGACGTGCGTGCCAAGCTGAACGGCATTGGCTTTGCTCAGCAGATTGATTTGGAAGTAGACGATCAACTGCATCTGACGGTGCTGGACGTCAGCCGTCAACCTGCGCTGCTGGCCCTGCCTGGCAAACAGACCGGCGGCACGCCACAGGCGATGTTGGATGAAATGGAGCAGTTGGCGCAGCGCCTGGCGGAACAGCGCCGGTTGTTCAGTCAGCACCAACCCTGCCTGTTTACCCCCGCCGCCAGGCTGGCAAAAATTGAGGCCAGCCTGTTGCAGGTGGCGGAACAAATCAAACAGCAGCACCAGCAAATGCGCGGCCAGTAAGCATGCTCAGCCTGGAAACGCTCGATCTGCTGCTGGCGATCACCGAAGGTGAGCTGATCGAGGAGATGATCATCGGCATGCTGGCGGCACCGCAGCTGTCGATTTTCTTCAAAAAGTTTCCGGCGATCCGCCGGGCGCTAGATCGCGACCTGCCGCGCTGGAAGTTGCAACTGAAAGAACGTCTCCACGAAGCCATGGTGCCGCCGGCGCTGGCGCAGGAGTTTTATCGCTATCAACAGTGCCAACTGGAGAACAACACCCAGTTCTTCCATAACCTTAACGATACCCTGGATCTGCTGCGCCAACTGGCCTCCCCCTTTTATGAACAGGCCCGCTCGCTGGTGGACGCCGCCGATCTGCCCAACCATCCGCTGGATGACAGCTTCCAAACCCTGTTCCTGCAGCGCTGGCGTATCAGCCTGACGCTGCAGGCCACCATGATGCATCACCAGCTGTTGGAACAGGAACGCGAACAGCTATTGGCGGAGCTGCAGGAACGTCTCGCGCTGAGTGGTGCGCTGGAGCCGCTGCTGTCGGAAAACGACACCGCCGCCGGACGATTGTGGGATATGAGTAAAGGCCACTTGCAACGGGGTGACTATCAACGGCTGGTGGAATACGGCAACTTCTTGCAGCAGCAGCCGGAACTGAAAAAACTGGCGCAGCAGCTTGGGCGTAGCTATGAGGCCAAGGCGGTGCAACAGCAGGATGCATTGCCCGAGCCGTACCGCGTGATGGTGCAGGTACCGGCCACGCTGCCGGAAGAGGTCAGCGGCATTCACCAGAGCGACGATATTCTGCGCCTGCTGCCGCCCGAGTTGGTCACGCTGGGCATTGAAGAGTTGGAGTTTGAGTTTTATCGCCGGCTGCTGGAAAAACAGCTGTTGAGTTATCGCCTGCAGGGCGATGTCTGGCAGGAACAGGTTCTGATCCGCCAGGTCACCCACCAGCAGCAAGATCAACAACCGCGCGGACCGTTTATCGTCTGTGTGGATACTTCAGGTTCGATGGGCGGTTTCAACGAACAGTGCGCCAAAGCCTTCTGTCTGGCACTGCTGCGCATTGCGCTGGCGGATAACCGCCGTTGCTACATCATGCTATTCGCCAACCAGATTGTGCATTACGAACTCACTGCCGCCAGTGGTATTGAGCAGGCGGTGCGTTTTCTCGGCCAGCACTTCCGTGGCGGTACCGATCTGGCAGCCTGTCTGAATGCCACCGTTAGCAAAATGACGGAAAGCGGCTGGTTCGACGCCGACGCGGTGATCATTTCTGACTTTATTGCCCAGCGATTACCGGAAGAGATAATAAAGAAGGTCAAACAGCAGCAGCAAAACCACCAGCAACGTTTTCACGCAGTGGCGATGTCCAACTACGGCAAGCCCGGCATCATGCGCATCTTCGATCATATCTGGCGCTTTGATACCGGGTTAAAAAGCCGTTTAATGCGCCGCTGGCGGCGCTGAGTATTACAGCAGCCCTTCTACCGCCTCACGCACCTGAGGTGACCACACGCCACACTGTACCTGCCCAATGTGCGACAGTTGCAGCAACAGCATCACCAGACGCGACTGACCGATACCGCCACCGATGGTTTGTGGCATATCGCCGCGCAGCAGAGACTGATGCCATTCCAGCGTCAAACGATCTTCATCCCCGGTTTGCGCCAACTGGCGTTTCAGTGCGCTGGCGTCAACGCGGATCCCCATAGAAGAAAGTTCGAAGGCATCCTGCAGCACCGGGTTCCATACCAGGATATCGCCGTTCAAACCGGCCAGCCCTGCTGCTGCTGGGGTGGTCCAGTCATCATAATCCGGTGCACGTACGTCGTGTGATTTGCCGTGCGACAGCTTGCCACCAATCCCCATCAGGAATACCGCACCCAGCTCTTTGGTAATTGCCCGCTCACGGCCTTTGGCATCCAGCTCTGGGTAGCGTTGCAGCAGGGTTTCGCTGTGAACAAAATGGATTTGCTCCGGCAGGAACGGCGTTAAGCCGTATTCGCGGCTCACTTCACCTTCGGTTGCCTTAATCGCCGCATAAATGCTGCGCACGGTGCTTTCCAGGTAATCCTGGCTGCGTTCGCCATCGCCCATCACCCGTTCCCAGTCCCATTGATCAACGTAGACCGAATGGATCGCGCTCAGACGATCTTCGTCCGGGCGCAGTGCTTTCATATGGGTATACAGGCCTTCACCGGCACCGAAGTCGTAGCTGCCCAATGTTTTGCGTTTCCATTTAGCCAGCGAGTGCACCACTTCAAAGGTGGCGTCCGGCAGGGTTTTCACCTTGACCTGTACCGCTTTCTCACTGCCAGACAGGTTGTCCTGGGTACCGTCACCCAGACGACTGAGGATCGGCGCCTGCACTTCGATCAGGCCAAGCTGTTGTTCCAACTGGCGGGAGAAGAAGGATTTAACCAGGCTGATTTGTTGTTGTTTTTGAATAAACTGTTTTTTCATTGCCGTATCTCTTATAAACCTGTCTCTGTTGCCAACGATTAAGCAACAGAACGGCACTACAATTCAATATCCGCTAATCAATATTGCCTTTTCACTTTTAATCGTTCATTTTTATGCGGTAATAATTCAACAATCAGCAATTAGTGGGGGATTAAATGGCTGAAAATTATCAGATCGATAATCTCGATCGCGGCATCCTTAACGCCTTGATGGAGAATGCACGTACGCCGTATGCCGAACTGGCGAAAAACTTTGCCGTCAGTCCCGGCACCATTCATGTGCGGGTAGAGAAGATGAAGCAGGCCGGTATCATCACCGGTGCGCGGGTCGACGTGAATCCCAAACGCCTGGGTTACGACGTCTGCTGTTTTATCGGCATTATATTAAAGAGTGCTAAAGACTATCCTTCCGCGCTGAAAAAGCTCGAAAGTCTGGAAGAAGTGGTCGAGGCCTATTACACCACCGGCCACTACAGCGTGTTCATCAAGGTGATGTGCCGCTCGATAGATGCGTTGCAACAAGTACTTATCAACAAGATCCAGACGATTGACGAGATCCAGTCTACTGAAACCCTGATCTCGCTGCAGAACCCCATCATGCGTACCATCACTCCCTAGCCAACTAATTACTATACCCATATTATCCACAGGTAGATCCCAGCCGATTCACAGCGTACAATGCTGCCACTTTAAGAAGGCTGGGATCATTCATTTCATGGCAGACATTACTCTGATCAGTGGCAGTACGCTTGGCAGTGCCGAGTACGTAGCCGAGCACCTGGCTGAAAAGCTGGAAGCGGCAGGCTTTACGACCGAGACCCTGCATGGCCCTGAATTGGATGAATTGACCCTGTCCGGACGCTGGCTGGTGGTGTCTTCTACCCACGGTGCAGGCGATTTACCGGATAACCTGCAACCGCTGCTGGAACAAATAGAAGAACAGCTTCCTGATTTATCTCAGGTGCAGTTTGGTGCAGTCGGTTTAGGCAGCTCTGAATACGATACTTTCTGTGGTGCGATCCAACGGATCGACGATCTTCTGATTGCTCGTGGAGCGAAAAGGATCGGCGATCGGCTCGAGATCGACGTGACTGAACACGAAATTCCTGAGGATCCAGCAGAGGAATGGGTGAAAAATTGGATTAATTTACTCTAATTTGTTCAAAGATCACCCGAACGATTGTGGATAACTATGCTTAAAAGCAGGGTAAAAGCAGTAGTTATCCCAATAACAACCTTAGGTCGCTTTTTGTCCTGTGCATAACATGCCATTTAGATCCCAGCTTATAAGCCATAGGATCACCGATCATTCACAGCTAACGATCCTCCTTAATTAGCTGATCTCAATCGCGAATAATCACTTATCCACAGAAGATCGCGATCCTAATAAGAGATCTAATAAAGAGATCTTTAAATAAAAAGATCTTCTTTTAATTACTCAAGGATCCTGACCACTTGGTCGATCGACTAAACTTGAGTAGAATCCTCCACCCCAGGGCAATACAACGATCGTTCGCAATACGACGAGGTGCAGTTCCATGTTTTATCCAGAGCAATTTGACGTCATCATCATCGGTGGTGGCCATGCCGGTACCGAAGCCGCTATGGCTGCGGCACGTATGGGACGTCAGACTTTATTACTGACTCACAATATCGATACGCTGGGGCAAATGTCTTGCAACCCGGCGATTGGCGGTATTGGTAAAGGGCATCTGGTTAAGGAAATTGATGCACTTGGCGGGCTGATGGCCACGGCGATCGATCATGCCGGCATCCAGTTTAGGATACTAAACGCCAGCAAAGGCCCTGCGGTACGAGCCACCCGAGCTCAGGCTGACCGAGTGCTGTATCGCCAAGCGGTACGTACTGCCCTGGAGAACCAGCCAAACCTGATGATCTTCCAGCAGCCCGTCGAAGATCTGATTGTGGAAAACGATCGCGTTGTCGGTGCTGTTACCCAAATGGGGCTGAAATTCCGCGCCAAGGCGGTCGTGCTGACCGTAGGAACCTTCCTGGACGGCAAGATCCATATCGGTCTGGAAAATTACAGCGGTGGCCGTGCCGGGGATCCTCCGTCGATCTCGCTTTCACAGCGACTGCGTGAATTGCCTTTGCGGGTTAACCGCCTGAAAACCGGTACGCCACCGCGTATCGATGCACGCACCATTGATTTCAGCGTACTGGCACCGCAACACGGTGACACCCCGATCCCGGTATTTTCGTTCATGGGCAACGCCGCACAACACCCGGAACAAATGGCGTGCTACATCACCTACACCAACGAAAAAACCCATGACGTGATCCGTAATAACCTCGATCGCAGCCCAATGTACGCCGGGATCATCGAAGGGATCGGACCACGCTACTGCCCGTCGATCGAAGACAAGGTGATGCGCTTTGCCGATCGTAACGCACACCAGATCTTCCTCGAACCGGAAGGCCTGACCAGCAATGAAATTTATCCAAACGGCATCTCCACCAGCCTGCCGTTTGACGTACAGATGCAGATCGTTCGTTCGATGGAAGGCATGCAGAATGCCCGGATCATTCGACCTGGCTATGCCATCGAATACGATTTCTTCGATCCCCGTGATTTAAAGCCGACGCTGGAAAGCAAATTTATCCAGGGCCTGTTCTTCGCCGGCCAGATCAACGGCACCACCGGTTACGAAGAGGCGGCTGCACAAGGCCTGTTGGCCGGTCTGAATGCCGGACGTTACGCCAACGAAGACGAAGGCTGGTCGCCACGTCGCGATCAGGCTTATCTGGGTGTGCTGGTGGACGACCTCAGCACCCTGGGCACCAAAGAGCCGTACCGCATGTTCACTTCACGCGCCGAATACCGCCTGATGCTGCGTGAAGACAATGCCGATCTGCGCCTGACGGAAAAAGGCCGCGAACTGGGCCTGGTTGACGATGCCCGCTGGGTACGCTTTAGCGAAAAGCTGGAGCGCATCGAACTGGAACGCCAGCGCCTGCGTGATATCTGGATGCACCCGCACGCCGAGAACGTCGAGCAGGTAAACGCGCTGCTAAAAGCACCGCTGTCGCGTGAGGCCAACGGTGAAGAACTGCTGCGCCGTCCGGAAGTGGATTACACCCAATTGACCTCCGTTGCGGCATTTGCTCCACCGCTGGCCGATACCCAGGCCGCCGAGCAGGTTGAGATCCAGGTGAAATACGAAGGCTACATTGTTCGTCAGCAGGAAGAGATCGAAAAACAGCAGCGCAATGAGAACACCGTGCTGCCGCTGGATCTCGATTACCAGCAGGTTTCTGGTCTGTCGAATGAAGTGATCGCCAAGCTCAATGACCACAAACCGAACTCGATCGGCCAGGCTTCACGCATCTCCGGCATCACTCCGGCAGCGATCTCCATTTTGCTGATTTGGCTGAAAAAACAGGGACTGCTGCGCCGCAGCGCATAAATCCCGTTTTTGGGTGGCCGTTTGTTGATTTGATGAGCAAACGGCCGCTGACATCGTTTCGGACCTGAATTATCATGGCCACCTCCTTGGCCAGCCCTACCTGGCTTGCCGTTTCGCGCCAGTCTGAGGACCCGTTGTGCAGAAAAAATTAGATTCGTTGCTCAAAGCGGCAGGTATTGCGCTTCCCGATCGGCAAAAACAACAGCTGCTGGGCTATGTCGGCATGCTGGATAAGTGGAACAAGGCGTATAACCTCACTTCGGTGCGTGATCCACAACAAATGCTGGTGCGCCATATTCTCGACAGTATCGTGGTCAACCCACATCTGCAGGGCAGCCGTTTTATCGATGTTGGCACCGGCCCTGGCTTGCCAGGCATTCCGCTGGCGATTGTTCGACCTGATTCCCACTTCACCTTGCTCGACAGCCTGGGCAAGCGCGTGCGCTTCCTGCGTCAGGTACAGCATGAACTGGGCCTGACTAACGTTGAGCCGGTACAGAGCCGTGTTGAGGCTTTCCCCGCTGAACCGCCGTTTGACGGCGTCATCAGCCGTGCTTTTGCTTCGCTGCAGGATATGCTTACCTGGTGTCACCATTTGCCGGCGAAAGGGCAGGGGCGTTTCTACGCGCTGAAAGGGGTGCGTCCGGATGAAGAGCTGGCACAGTTGCCTGAAGGCATCGAACTGGAGTCGGTAGTTCGTCTGCAGGTGCCGGAACTCGAAGGTGAACGTCACCTGGTGGTACTTAAGGCAAACTGAGTTTGTTTTTGATCAAGTAAGCGCGAATTAAAATACAGTGGCAATGGTTAAAGTAAGCAGGCTAATCAATGGGCGGTTTTTTTAGTTAATTTACTTTTTATTAACACAAAAATAGCCGCTAATTGGCGACAATGAGGTAATTGCAGATCGTAATAGTTACGTTAGCAACGATAAGTGAAGGTTCCTGCTTTGCTGCTAATGTTAATTAACTGTTGGAGTATTATCCCCGAAGCTGTCAATAAAAGGTTTTTAGTGGGTATACGGATTGTTTTTGAACAGTTAACTTGTAATATTCTGATTTATAATATCTTTTTGATCGCCCGATTTGCTAAAGACGCTTTAACCGACCCTGGGCTATAAATCAGAAATAGGTATTATTGTGAGCAACTACACGTTTCTTACTGTAACACTGGAATAATCAGACAATTAAATGAGCCCTATTATTCCGACCGTTTTCTTGTGAAAATAGCCTGAAATGGGAGAATTTAAATAATTGTTCACCTTTTCGCTACTTATCGATTGAATTCGTTGGTATGCCCCGTATAATTTGCTCGTTTTTTGCTGCTTGACTCAGAGCAGTAAAGAAAGTTTTATACGTCACTCAGCATACCCCCTCAGGGGTACGGAGAGAACAAACGTCATGTCTGTGTCCCTTTACAGCGGAAAAGTTGCTCGCAAATTGCTGTTTCTGCAGTTAATGACTTTTGTTCTGATCAGCGCTGCTTTCGGTCTGAAAAGCCTCGAATGGAGCGGTTCGGCACTGGCAGGTGGTCTCGCCGCCTGGTTGCCGAGTACCATGTTTATGCTGTTTGCCTTGCGCCATCAGGCGCAGACGCCGGCACCCGGTCGGGTTGCCTGGTCGTTCGCCATCGGCGAGGGTTTGAAGGTCTTGATCACCATAGTTTTGTTGATCGTGGCGCTTGGGGTGTTCAAAGCGGCGTTTTTACCGCTTGGCCTGACCTATTTGGCGGTGTTAGTGGTGCAGATTGTGGCACCCGCCGTGATTAACAGTTACCGAAATTAACTAAATAAGGGTAGAGGCATCATGTCTGCAGAGGGATACAACAGTCCACAGGAGTATATCGGTCACCACCTGACGCAACTTCAGGTCGGGACTGGTTTTTGGTCGATTAACCTCGACTCGATGTTTTTCTCCGTTGTCCTCGGGGTTCTGTTCCTGGTGGTGTTCCGTCGGGTGGCCAAAAACGCCACCAGTGGCGTGCCGGGTAAACTGCAAACCGCAGTGGAACTGGTCGTTGGATTTGTCGACAGCAGCGTGCGCGATATGTACCACGGCAAGAGCAAGGTTATTGCTCCGCTGGCGCTGACGGTGTTCGTCTGGGTGTTCCTGATGAACATGATGGACCTGATCCCGGTAGACTTCCTGCCGACCATCGGGACCTGGCTCGGCCTGCCGGCACTGCGTGTGGTGCCAACGGCTGACGTGAACGTCACCCTGTCGATGGCGTTGGGCGTATTTATCCTGATTCTGTTCTACAGCATTAAAATGAAAGGCGTTGGTGGGTTCGTTAAAGAGTTAACCATGCAGCCGTTCAACCACCCAGTATTCATTCCTATCAACCTGATTCTTGAAGGTGTCAGCCTGCTGTCCAAGCCTGTTTCACTCGGCCTGCGACTGTTCGGCAACATGTATGCGGGTGAGTTGATCTTCATCCTGATTGCTGGTCTGTTGCCGTGGTGGTCACAGTGGATCCTGAGCTTGCCTTGGGCTATTTTCCACATCCTGATCATTACGCTTCAAGCCTTTATTTTCATGGTTCTGACGATTGTCTATCTGTCGATGGCATCTGAAGAGCACTGATTTTCTTAAAACACTTACACTTTTAAACTGAAACAAACTGGAGACTGTCATGGAAAACCTGAGTATGGATCTGCTGTACATGGCTGCCGCTGTGATGATGGGTTTAGCGGCAATCGGTGCTGCGATCGGTATCGGCATCCTGGGTGGTAAATTCTTGGAAGGCGCTGCACGTCAGCCTGACCTGATTCCTTTGCTGCGTACACAGTTCTTTATCGTTATGGGTCTGGTTGACGCCATCCCGATGATCGCTGTTGGTCTGGGTCTGTACGTGATGTTTGCTGTCGCGTAAGTAGAGAATTTCTCTACACTGAAACCACACTATTAACTTTTAAAGAGGCATTGTGCTGTGAATCTTAACGCAACAATCCTCGGCCAGGCCATCGCGTTCGTTCTGTTTGTCTGGTTCTGCATGAAGTACGTATGGCCGCCGATCATGGCAGCCATCGAGAAGCGTCAGGGAGAAATTGCTGACGGTCTCGCTTCTGCAGAACGTGCCAAAAAAGATTTGGACTTAGCGCAAGCCAATGCGACCGACCAGCTGAAAACTGCTAAAGCAGAAGCTCAGGTGATCATCGAGCAAGCAAACAAACGCAAAGCTCAGATCATGGATGAAGCGAAAGCGGAAGCCGAGCAGGAACGTAACAAAATCGTGGCGCAGGCTCAGGCTGAGATCGAAGCCGAACGTAAGCGCGCTCGTGAAGAGTTGCGTAAGCAAGTCGCGATGCTGGCAATTGCCGGCGCCGAGAAGATCATCGAACGTTCCGTGGATGAAGCTGCTAACAGCGACATCGTAGATAAACTGGTCGCTGAACTGTAAGGAGGGAGGGGCTGATGTCTGAATTTGTAACTGTAGCTCGCCCCTACGCCAAAGCAGCTTTTGACTTTGCCGTTGAGCATCAAAGCTTGGATCGCTGGCAGGATATGCTGGCGTTTGCTGCTGATGTCACTCGCAATGAACAGATTTCTGAACTGCTGGCTGGCGCTGTCGCGCCGGAGACGCTGTCCAGAACGTTCATCGCGGTATGTGGCGAACAACTCGACGAACATGGCCAGAACTTTATCCGTGTAATGGCCGAAAATGGACGTTTACTGGTTCTTCCTGCGGTGCTGCAGCAGTTCATCGAACTGCGCGCTTTGCTGGAATCCACCGTCGAAGTCGACGTGCTCTCTTCGAGCGCACTGAGCGACAAACAGCAGGCTAATATTGTCGCTGCGATGGAAAAACGTCTGTCACGCAAAGTTAAGCTGAATTGCAAAATTGACAAGTCTGTACTGGCCGGCGTAATTATCCGTGCTGGCGATATGGTGATTGATGGCAGCGTTCGCGGTCGTCTAGAACGCCTGGCAGACGTCTTGCAGTCTTAAGGGGACTGGAGCATGCAACTGAATTCCACCGAAATCAGCGAACTGATCAAGCAGCGCATTGCTCAGTTCAATGTGGTGAGCGAAGCTCACAATGAAGGTACTATTGTTTCCGTCAGTGACGGGATCATCCGCGTACACGGTCTGGCCGAAGTTATGCAGGGCGAAATGATCGCACTGCCAGGCAACCGTTACGCAATCGCATTGAACCTGGAGCGCGACTCCGTAGGTGCCGTGGTTATGGGTCCGTACGCGGATCTGGCCGAAGGCATGAAGGTAAAATGTACTGGCCGTATTCTGGAAGTTCCGGTTGGCCGTGGCCTTCTGGGCCGTGTAGTTAACACCCTGGGCGCACCTATTGACGGTAAAGGCCCGGTTGATAACGACGGTTTCTCCCCGGTTGAAGCTATTGCCCCTGGTGTTATCGAGCGTCAGTCCGTAGATCAGCCGGTTCAAACTGGCTACAAATCTGTTGACGCCATGATCCCAATCGGCCGTGGCCAGCGTGAGCTGGTGATCGGTGACCGTCAGACAGGTAAAACTGCACTGGCGATCGATGCGATCATCAACCAACGCGATTCCGGCATCAAATGTGTTTACGTGGCTATCGGCCAGAAAGCGTCCACCATCGCTAACGTGGTGCGCAAGCTGGAAGAGCACGGCGCACTGGCAAACACCATCGTTGTGGTTGCTACCGCGTCCGAGTCCGCTGCACTGCAATACCTGGCGCCATATGCCGGTTGTGCGATGGGTGAATACTTCCGTGACCGCGGTGAAGATGCGCTGATTGTTTATGATGACCTGTCCAAACAGGCCGTTGCATACCGTCAGATCTCCCTGCTGCTTCGTCGTCCACCAGGTCGTGAAGCTTACCCAGGCGACGTATTCTACCTCCACTCCCGTTTGCTGGAGCGTGCTGCGCGTGTTAACGCCGACTACGTTGAAGCCTTCACCAAAGGTGAAGTCAAAGGCCAAACCGGTTCACTGACGGCTCTGCCGATCATTGAAACCCAGGCAGGTGACGTTTCCGCGTTCGTTCCGACCAACGTAATCTCGATTACCGATGGTCAGATCTTCCTGGAATCCAACCTGTTTAACTCCGGTATTCGTCCGGCAGTTAACCCGGGTATCTCCGTATCCCGTGTGGGCGGTGCAGCGCAAACCAAGATCATGAAAAAACTGTCCGGTGGTATTCGTACCGCGCTGGCGCAGTACCGTGAACTGGCTGCGTTCTCTCAGTTCGCTTCCGATCTGGATGATGCGACCCGCAAACAGCTGAGCCACGGTCAGAAAGTGACCGAGCTGCTGAAACAGAAACAGTATGCGCCGATGTCCGTCGCACAACAGTCTCTGGTGCTGTTTGCCGCAGAACGTGGCTTCCTGAACGACGTTGAAGTCGCGAAAGTCGTGAGCTTCGAAGCCGCGCTGGTTGCTTACGCAGACCGCGAGCATGCCGAGTTGCTGAACCACATCAACCAAACTGGCAATTTCAACGATGAGATCGAGGGCAAGCTGAAAGGCATCCTCGAGACCTTCAAGAAAACCCAGTCCTGGTAACGCTCAGCGGCCTGCAGTTGTAAGACAGCAGGCCGTCTGGCAATGAGGAGAAGCAGACATGGCCGGCGCAAAAGAGATACGTAGTAAGATCGCGAGCGTGCAAAACACGCAAAAGATCACTAAAGCGATGGAAATGGTCGCCGCCTCCAAAATGCGTAAATCGCAGGAACGCATGGCGGCCAGCCGTCCTTATGCAGAGACCATGCGCAAAGTGATTGGTCACCTTGCGTTAGGTAATCTGGAATATAAGCACCCGTACCTGGATGAGCGTGATGTTAAGCGCGTCGGGTATCTGGTGGTGTCTACTGACCGTGGTCTCTGTGGTGGCTTGAACATTAACCTGTTCAAGCGGCTGTTGTCAGAGATGAAAGGCTGGTCCGAAAAAGGTGTCGAAACTGATTTGGCACTGATTGGCTCTAAAGCGGCTTCTTTCTTTGGTTCCGTGGGCGGCAACGTGGTTGCCCAGGTTACCGGCATGGGGGATAACCCTTCCCTGTCGGAGCTGATCGGCCCGGTGAAAGTGATGCTGCAAGCCTACGACGAAGGTCGTTTGGACAAGCTGTACATTGTCAGTAACAAATTTATCAATACGATGTCCCAAGAACCACAGATCGTTCAGCTGCTGCCGTTGCCGCCTGCCGATGACGGTGAGCTGAAGAAAAAATCTTGGGATTACCTGTATGAACCCGATCCAAAAGTGCTGCTTGATACCTTGCTGCGCCGCTATGTGGAATCTCAGGTTTATCAGGGCGTCGTGGAAAACCTGGCCAGCGAGCAGGCCGCACGAATGGTAGCGATGAAAGCCGCAACCGATAACGGCGGTAGCCTGATCAAAGAGCTGCAGTTGGTATACAACAAGGCTCGTCAGGCCAGCATCACTCAGGAACTCACCGAGATCGTTTCGGGAGCCTCCGCGGTTTAAGCTAGGTTTACGAATTACGTAGAGGATTCAAGATGGCTACTGGAAAGATTATCCAGGTAATCGGCGCCGTAGTGGACGTCGAGTTCCCTCAGGATGCCGTACCAAAAGTGTACAACGCTCTTGAGGTAGAAAACGGTACCAATAAGCTGGTGCTGGAAGTTCAGCAACAGTTGGGCGGTGGCGTGGTTCGCTGTATCGCAATGGGGACCTCTGATGGTCTGCGTCGCGGTCTGAAAGTGACTGACCTGGACCACCCGATTGAAGTACCGGTAGGTAAAGCTACCCTGGGCCGTATCATGAACGTATTGGGTGAACCAATCGACATGAAAGGCGATATCGGCGAAGAAGAACGTTGGGCAATTCACCGTCCAGCGCCAAGCTACGAAGATTTGGCCAACTCCCAGGATCTGCTGGAAACCGGTATCAAGGTTATGGACCTGATCTGCCCGTTCGCCAAGGGTGGTAAAGTCGGTCTGTTCGGTGGTGCGGGCGTAGGCAAAACTGTAAACATGATGGAGCTGATCCGTAACATCGCGATCGAGCACTCCGGTTATTCCGTGTTTGCAGGCGTGGGTGAGCGTACTCGTGAGGGTAACGACTTCTACCACGAGATGAACGACTCCAACGTACTGGATAAAGTTTCCCTGGTTTACGGCCAGATGAACGAGCCACCGGGTAACCGTCTGCGCGTTGCTCTGACCGGTCTGACCATGGCGGAGAAATTCCGTGACGAAGGCCGTGACGTTCTGCTGTTCGTTGATAACATCTACCGTTATACCCTGGCCGGTACCGAAGTGTCCGCACTTCTGGGCCGTATGCCATCGGCGGTAGGTTATCAGCCAACGCTGGCGGAAGAGATGGGCGTTCTGCAAGAACGTATCACCTCTACCAAGACCGGTTCTATCACTTCCGTACAGGCCGTTTACGTCCCAGCGGATGACTTGACTGACCCGTCACCAGCCACCACCTTTGCTCACTTGGATGCAACTGTGGTACTGAGCCGTAATATCGCTTCTCTGGGTATCTACCCGGCCGTTGACCCGCTGGATTCCACCAGCCGTCAGCTGGATCCGCTGGTAGTTGGCCAGGAGCACTACGATGTAGCGCGTGGCGTGCAGTCCATTCTGCAACGCTATCAGGAACTGAAAGATATTATCGCAATCCTGGGTATGGACGAGCTGTCTGAAGAAGACAAACTGGTCGTATCCCGTGCGCGTAAAATCCAACGCTTCCTGTCTCAGCCGTTCTTCGTGGCAGAAGTCTTCACCGGTTCTCCGGGCAAGTTCGTATCGCTGAAAGACACCATTCGTGGTTTCAAAGGCATTATGGACGGCGACTATGACCACCTGCCTGAACAAGCGTTCTACATGGTTGGCACCATTGAAGAAGCAGTGGAAAAAGCCAAGAAACTGTAACGTCTTGAGAGGAGGGTGATATGGCTATGACTTACCATCTGGATGTAGTCAGCGCGGAAAAGCACATGTTTTCCGGCCTGGTGCAAAAGATCCAGGTGACAGGTAGCGAAGGCGAACTGGGGATTTTCCCTGGCCATGCGCCGCTGCTGACTGCCATCAAGCCTGGCATGGTGCGTATTGTTAAACAACACGGTGAAGAAGAGTTCATCTACCTGTCCGGCGGTATCCTTGAGGTACAACCGAGCGTGGTCACCGTGCTGGCTGACACTGCTATCCGTGGAACGGACCTCGACGAAGCGAGAGCGCTGGAAGCTAAGCGTAAAGCTGAAGAGCATATCAGCGGCTCTCATGGCGATGTCGACTATGCTCAGGCATCTGCAGAACTGGCGAAAGCGATCGCAAAACTGCGCGTTATCGAGCTCACCAGAAGATCGATGTAATATTTTGGCGCGTGCATAACGCAACCAAAATTAAGAAAGCGGCCTATTGGGTCGCTTTTTTTTTGCTTTAAAATAAGCCTTTCAGCCCGGCGGGCATTGTGATGTATAACCTTCAATTGGGGCTGGAAACGTCTCCGATCGCCGACAGTTCTGCCCACCTTCGGGTTGCGTGAGAGCAAGCTGCTGCGTGCCTAGTGCCCCAAGGCCTGCGTCGGGTTCGTGAAGAGAAATATGTAGTAATATCGTCACTAAAGGGTTCTACTTTCGTCTATCAAAATGGAGTTATCAGGTTGCTTATGTCGAACAGCGCAATGAGTGTGGTGATCCTCGCCGCGGGCAAGGGAACACGCATGTATTCCGATCTTCCCAAGGTGTTACATCCGTTGGCCGGTAAGCCGATGGTGCAGCACGTCATTGATGCCGCGATGAAACTGGGCGCGAAAAACGTCCATCTGGTGTATGGCCATGGCGGCGATCTGTTGAAAAATACCCTGACCGACGACGCACTCAACTGGGTGCTGCAAGCCGAGCAATTGGGCACCGGTCACGCCATGCAGCAGGCGGCACCGCATTTTGCCGATGATGAAGACGTCTTGATGCTGTACGGCGACGTCCCGCTGATTTCTGTCGATACTTTGCAGCGTCTGATGGCCGCGAAGCCACAGGGCGGCATTGGCCTGCTGACGGTGAAGCTGGCTGACCCGAGTGGTTACGGTCGTATCGTGCGTGAGAACGACCAGGTGGTGGGGATTGTTGAGCACAAGGATGCCAGTGAAGCCCAGCGCCAGATTAATGAAATCAACACCGGTATCCTGGTGGCCAATGGGCGCGATCTGAAGCGCTGGTTGGGAATGCTGAATAACGACAATGCGCAGGGTGAGTTTTACATCACCGATATCATTGCGTTGGCCCACGCCGACGGCAAGAAAATTGAAGCTGTGCACCCGTCACGCCTGAGCGAAGTAGAAGGCGTGAATAACCGCCTGCAACTGTCGCGGCTTGAGCGCATCTATCAGGCAGAACAGTCTGAAAAATTGCTGTTAGCCGGCGTAATGCTGCTGGATCCGGCGCGTTTTGACCTGCGCGGGGAACTTGTCCACGGTCGCGACATCTCTATTGATGCCAACGTGATTATTGAAGGCACGGTCAAGCTGGGGGATCGAGTGAAAATCGGTGCCGGCTGCGTGCTGAAAAACTGTGTGATCGGTGATGACTGCGAAATCAGTCCGTACAGCGTGCTGGAAGATGCCGTGCTGGCAGCGGAATGCACCGTGGGTCCTTTTGCCCGCTTGCGTCCGGGTGCTGAACTGGCAGTGGGTGCCCATGTGGGCAACTTCGTCGAAATGAAAAAGGCGCGTTTGGGCAAAGGTTCCAAAGCGGGTCATCTAAGCTACCTGGGCGATGCCGAGATTGGCGACGATGTGAATATCGGTGCCGGTACCATCACCTGTAATTATGATGGCGCCAACAAGCATAAAACCATTATCGGCGATGGCGTGTTTGTCGGTTCCGACACCCAGCTGGTGGCCCCAGTGTCTGTCGGCAAAGGTTCCACCATCGCCGCCGGTACTACGGTGACCCGTGATATCGGTGAAGACGAACTGGTGCTGAGCCGCGTCAAGCAGGTGCATATTCAGGGCTGGCAGCGTCCGGTCAAGAAAAAGTAACTAGTGTGTTTTGCGTTGGGCTCTGCTTACGAGCCCAATACAAAACATAATAATCCCCATTCTCTACAGGCTCGGGGACGCACGGTAAAAACCGGCAAAATCAGGTCAAGACATCGAAAGCGCCCCGAAAGGCGTTTAATTAGGAATACAACTGATGTGTGGAATTGTAGGCGCAGTAGCGCAACGTGATATTGCAGAGATTCTGTTGGAAGGGCTACGCCGCCTTGAATACCGTGGCTACGACTCAGCCGGTTTGGCTGTGGTGGATGCCGAAGGTAACGTCAGCCGTTTACGCCGCGTGGGCAAAGTTAACAAACTGGCCGAAGCCGCTGAACAACATGAATTGCATGGGGGCACCGGCATTGCGCACACCCGCTGGGCAACGCACGGTGAACCTACCGAAGCTAACGCGCACCCGCATGTTTCTGATTACATTACGGTGGTGCATAACGGCATCATCGAAAACCACGAACCACTGCGTGAACTGCTGATCGAGCGCGGTTATCACTTCAGCTCTGAAACCGACACCGAGGTGATTGCTCACCTGGTGCATTGGGAACAGCGCCAGGGCGGTACCTTGCTGGAGGTGGTTCAACGTATGATCCCTCAGTTGCGTGGCGCATACGGCACCGTGGTGATGGACAGCCGTGATCCCAGCGTGCTGGTGGCTGCGCGCTCCGGCAGCCCGCTGGTTATCGGCCGTGGCGTGGGTGAAAACTTTCTGGCTTCCGATCAACTGGCGCTGTTGCCGGTAACCCGTCGCTTTATCTTCCTGGAGGAAGGCGACGTGGTGGAGATGACTCGCCGCACCGTCAACATTTTCGATAAGCAGGGCAACGCCGTTGAGCGTCCTGAAATTGAATCCCAGGTGCAGTATGACGCCGGTGACAAAGGCGCTTACCGCCACTACATGCAAAAAGAGATCTACGAACAGCCGCTGGCGCTGAAGAACACCCTGGAAGGGCGTTTCAGCCAGGGCAAAATCAACCTGAGCGAGCTGGGCCCGCGTGCCGATGAACTGTTGGCGAAGGTGCAGCACGTGCAAATCATTGCCTGTGGGACCTCTTATCACTCCGGCATGGTTGCCCGCTATTGGTTCGAATCGCTGGCCGGCGTGCCTTGCGACGTGGAGATCGCGTCAGAATTCCGCTATCGCAAATCTGCCGTACGTCCGGGCAGCCTGATCATTACCTTGTCGCAGTCCGGTGAGACCGCCGATACGCTGGCGGCACTGCGCCTGTCGAAGGAATTGGGTTATCTCGGTTCGTTGGCTGTATGTAACGTGGCTGGTTCTTCACTGGTGCGTGAGTCCGATCTGGCGCTGATGACCAAGGCCGGCACCGAAATCGGTGTGGCTTCCACCAAAGCTTTTACCACCCAGCTTGCGGTGCTGTTGATGCTGGTGGCACGTTTGGGCCGGCTGAAAGGTATGGCGGAAAGCGTTGAGCATGAAATCGTGCACGGCCTGCAGGCGTTGCCGGCGCGTATCGAACAGATGCTGTCGCTGGACAAAAGCATTGAAGCGCTGGCGGAAGGCTTCTCCGACAAGCATCACGCACTGTTCCTTGGCCGTGGCGATCAGTACCCGATCGCGATGGAAGGGGCGCTGAAGCTGAAAGAGATTTCCTACATTCACGCCGAGGCCTATGCGGCCGGTGAGTTAAAGCACGGCCCGCTGGCGTTGATCGATGCCGATATGCCGGTGATCGTGGTGGCGCCTAACAACGAGCTGTTGGAAAAGCTGAAGTCCAACATTGAAGAAGTGCGCGCACGCGGTGGCCAGCTGTACGTGTTCGCCGATCAGGATGCCGGTTTTGTCAGCAGCGAAGGCATGACCATCATCCCGTTGCCGCACGTTGAAGAAATCGTGGCACCGATCTTCTACACCGTGCCGTTGCAGCTGTTGTCTTACCACGTGGCGCTGATCAAAGGCACCGACGTTGACCAGCCGCGCAACCTGGCGAAGTCTGTCACGGTAGAGTAACTCGCTGCGTTTTTGACTGATTAATCCGGCGTGCTGTGTAAGCGGCGCGCCGGATTTTTTTATCCGCTAACCTTTCACCTTACTGCTCAGTTCCTGCAGCGAACGTTTTAGTTCGTCGATCTGACGATCCTTATTCCTGTTTTCTTCTTGCAGCTGTTTTAGCTCCCTTTCATGATCTCGCAACTTATCTCTAAAGTTATCCAAATCATTCAGTGTATAGCGGGAGGTTCTGTAGTTATTATTATCGCCCAGAAATAGAATTTTCTCGAAAAGCGTGGCTTCGGGTCTGTTGCTATCGCGCACGAGTCCTTGCGCCGCCATCACGTTGCTAGATGCCAGCAGAGACAGGCTAACCGCTGACAAGATAAGTGTTTTTTTCATAGAAGTTCCCTTTGCGTGAGCAAGATATTATTGAATGTTTCAGATGAAATAATAGCCTAATCAAGATGTTAATTGCACCATTGGCGCACTGTAATATAACTGTCATATTTCGTACATTTTACTGTCACCAAACTGTCCTATTTTCCCTCCTGCAGCAATACTTACTCTGATGAAAACGACTTGAAGTCGATTTTTGAATATCCCATTAGGAGGGATTATGAAACTGATGCGTACCACCGTCGCCAGTATTGTGGCAGCGACTTTCTCCCTGACCGCCGTGTCCGCGTTCGCTGCTGCTAGCCTGACCGGTGCAGGTGCGACATTCCCCGCTCCGGTTTATGCCAAGTGGGCAGATTCTTATCAGAAAGAAACCGGCAACAAAGTTAACTATCAGGGCATCGGCTCTTCGGGTGGCGTGAAGCAAATCATCGCCAACACCGTTGACTTTGGGGCTTCTGACGCGCCTTTGACTGACGAAAAACTGGCTGCTGATGGCCTGTTCCAGTTCCCTACCGTGATCGGTGGTGTGGTACTGGCAGTTAACATCCCGGGCATCAAATCCGGCGAACTGACCTTGGACGGCAAAACCCTGGGCGACATCTACCTGGGTAACGTGAAGAAATGGAACGACCCGGCGATCACCAAGCTGAACCCAGGCGTTAAATTGCCGGATCAGAACATTGCCGTTGTGCGTCGTGCTGACGGTTCAGGCACCTCGTTCGTGTTCACCAGCTACCTGTCTAAAGTCAACGCACAGTGGAAAGAGAAAATCGGTGCAGGCTCTACCGTTAACTGGCCAACCGGTCTGGGCGGCAAGGGCAATGACGGCATCGCGGCCTTCGTACAACGTCTGCCAGGTTCTATCGGCTACGTTGAATACGCTTACGCCAAGCAGAACAACCTGGCTTACACCAAGCTGATTTCTGCCGATGGCAAAGCGGTTAGCCCAACCGAAGAGAGCTTCAGCGCAGCGGCTAAAGGCGTGGACTGGAGCAAAACCTTCGCACAGGATCTGACTGACCAGAAAGGCGACAACGCCTGGCCAATCACCTCCACCACCTTCATCTTGGTGCACAAAGAGCAGAAAAACCCGGCTCAGGGCACCGAAGTGCTGAAGTTCTTTGACTGGGCGTACAAAACGGGCGCCAAGCAGGCTAATGACCTGGATTACGCCACTCTGCCGAACGAAGTGATCGAGCAGGTGCGTGCAGCATGGAAAACCAACGTAAAAGACAGTTCCGGTAAAGCGCTGTACTAACAACGCAGGGGCGCGTGATCCAACGCGCCCCACTCAGTTTTTCAGGGTCTGACCTATGTTGGGCCTGCCAGGGTTAAAACAGAGAGTGATCTATGGCTGAGTACAAGCCGACCATTAAAGCACCGAGTAAAAATGGTGACGTCATCTTCAGCGCGCTGGTTAAACTGGCAGCGCTGATTACCCTATTGTTGCTGGGCGGCATTATTGTTTCACTGATCTTTGCCTCCTGGCCGAGCATCCAGAAATTCGGTTTCTCCTTCCTGTGGACCAAAGAGTGGGACGCGCCTGCCGAACAGTTCGGTGCGCTGGTGCCCATCTACGGCACCGTGGTCACCTCGCTGATTGCACTGATTATTGCCGTCCCCGTCAGCTTTGGTATTGCGCTGTTCCTGACCGAGCTGGCGCCAAACTGGCTGCGACGTCCGCTGGGCATCGCCATTGAGCTGCTGGCGGCGATCCCGAGTATCGTTTACGGCATGTGGGGTCTGTTCGTGTTCGCCCCGCTGTTTGCCAAATATTTCCAGACTCCGGTTGGCGACGTGCTGTCCGGCATTCCGATTGTCGGTGAGCTGTTCTCTGGCCCGGCGTTCGGTATTGGTATTCTGGCTGCCGGGGTGATCCTGGCGATTATGATTATTCCTTACATCGCTGCCGTAATGCGTGATGTGTTCGAACAGACCCCGGTGATGATGAAAGAGTCGGCCTATGGCATCGGCTGCACCACCTGGGAAGTGATCTGGCGTATCGTGCTGCCGTTTACCAAGAATGGCGTGATCGGCGGTGTGATGCTGGGGCTGGGCCGTGCGCTGGGGGAAACCATGGCGGTGACCTTCATCATCGGTAACACCTACCAGCTCGACAGCGCCTCACTGTATATGCCGGGCAACAGTATCACCTCTGCGCTGGCCAACGAATTCGCCGAAGCGGAATCTGGGGTGCACACCGCAGCGTTGATGGAGCTGGGTCTGATTCTGTTTGTTATCACCTTTATCGTCCTGGCGCTGTCGAAGTTGATGGTCATGCGTCTGGCCAAGAAGGAGGGACGCTAACGTGGCCACTATGGAAATGCAAAACAACCTGGCGCTGTTGGAAAGCCGTCGCAAAATGCAGGCCTGGCGCCGTCAGAAAAACCGACTGGCGCTGTTCATGTCGATGGCCACCATGGTGTTTGGCTTGTTCTGGCTGGTGTGGATCCTGTTCTCCACGGTGACCAAAGGCATCGACGGCATGTCGCTGGCGTTGTTCACCGAAATGACCCCGCCACCGAACACTGCTGGCGGCGGCCTGGCTAACGCCATCGCCGGTAGCGGGTTATTGATCATGTGGGCGACGATATTCGGCACGCCGCTGGGCATCATGGCCGGCATTTACCTGGCGGAATACGGTCGTAAATCCTGGCTGGCGGAAATCATCCGTTTTATTAACGACATTCTGTTATCAGCACCGTCGATCGTCGTGGGCCTGTTCGTGTACACCATCGTGGTGGCGAAGATGCAGCACTTCTCCGGCTGGGCTGGGATCATTGCACTGGCGCTGTTGCAGGTGCCGATCGTGATCCGTACCACCGAAAACATGCTGAAACTGGTGCCGGATACGCTGCGTGAGGCGGCTTACGCGCTGGGTACGCCGAAATGGCGCATGATTTCCGCCATCACGTTGAAAGCCTCGGTTTCCGGCATTATCACCGGCGTGCTGCTGGCGATTGCACGTATCGCTGGGGAAACCGCACCGCTGCTGTTTACCTCGCTGTCGAATCAGTTCTGGAGCACCGATCTGATGCAGCCGATCGCCAACCTGCCGGTGACCATTTTCAAATTCGCCATGAGCCCGTTCGCCGAATGGCAAGAACTGGCCTGGGCAGGGGTGTTGTTGATTACCCTGTGTGTATTGGTCCTGAATATCTTGGCGCGTGTGGTTTTCGCCAAGCAAAAGCATTCATAAAATTTTGAGCGCGGCCCTGGCGGCGCTGATGAAAAGAGAGAAGTCTTGATGAGTATGGTTACTGACGCTTCCAGCAGCAAAATTCAGGTACGCGATCTGAACTTCTACTATGGCAAATTCCATGCGCTGAAAAACATCACGCTGGATATCGCCAAGAACAAGGTCACCGCGTTTATCGGTCCATCCGGCTGCGGCAAATCAACCCTGCTGCGCACCTTCAACAAGATGTATCAGCTATACCCCGAGCAGCGTGCCGAAGGCGGCATCCTGCTGGATGGGCAGAACATTCTGACCGACAACTCGGATATCGCCCTGCTGCGTGCCAAGGTTGGCATGGTGTTCCAGAAGCCGACGCCGTTCCCGATGTCGATTTACGACAACATCGCTTTCGGTGTGCGTCTGTTCGAAAAGCTGTCGCGTGCCGACATGGATGAGCGCGTGCAGTGGGCTCTGACCAAGGCAGCACTGTGGAACGAAACCAAGGACAAGCTGCACCAGAGTGGTTACAGCCTGTCCGGCGGCCAACAGCAGCGTCTGTGTATCGCCCGCGGCATCGCCATTCGTCCGGACGTATTATTGCTGGATGAACCCTGCTCGGCGCTGGATCCGATTTCCACCGGTAAAATTGAAGAGCTGATCAGCGAGCTGAAGTCTGACTACACCGTGGTGATCGTAACCCACAACATGCAGCAGGCGGCGCGTTGCTCGGACTCCACGGCATTTATGTATCTGGGCGAACTGATCGAGTTCAGTGATACTGATACCCTGTTCACCGCGCCACAGAAAAAACAGACCGAAGACTACATCACCGGCCGTTATGGTTGATAGGATGCATCATGGATAACCTGAATTTAAATAAACATATTTCCGGCCAGTTCAACGCAGAACTTGAGCACATCCGCACCCAGGTGTTGACCATGGGCGGGCTGGTGGAACAGCAACTGACTGATGCCATTACCGCGATGCACAACCAGGACGGTGAATTGGCCAAGCGGGTGATCGAGGGCGATGCCAAGGTCAACATGATGGAAGTGGCGATCGACGAAGCCTGCGTGCGGATCATTGCCAAACGTCAGCCGACCGCCAGCGACCTGCGCCTGGTGATGGCGATCATCAAAACCATCTCTGAACTGGAACGTATCGGTGATGTGGCAGACAAAATTTGTCGCACCGCGCTGGAGAAGTTCTCGCACCAGCACCAGCCACTGTTGGTGAGCCTGGAGTCGCTGGGGCGTCATACCGTGCAGATGCTGCATGACGTGCTGGACGCTTTCGCGCGTATGGATTTGGATGAAGCGATCCGAATTTACCGCGAAGACAGAAAGGTCGACCAGGAATATGAAGGCATCGTACGTCAGTTGATGACCTACATGATGGAAGACACGCGCACTATTCCCAGCGTGCTGACCGCATTGTTCTGCGCCCGTTCGATCGAGCGTATCGGTGACCGTTGCCAGAACATTTGCGAATTTATCTTCTACTTCGTCAAAGGTCAGGACTTCCGTCATATTGGCGGCGATGCGCTGGAAAAGCTGCTGTCGTCCGACGGTAAAGACGAGAAAAAAGAGTAATTCTCCCCACGAGTTACCCTCCAAAGGCGCAGAAAACTGCGCCTTTATGCTGTTTAAAACCCCTAAAGATAAAAAGGTTATAAATATAGCTTTTTATATTATTTCCTGACCTAAGCGGGTCTTGCTAGCGTAGCAGCCAGCAGGACATCAACCCCTTAGGAGCAACTCATGAAACATCGCGTTTTGGCCTTAACTTTGTTAGCCAGCCTGACCAGCCTCGCCACCGGTGCCGCGCATGCGGACAAACTCGACGACATCAAGAAAGCCGGCGTAGTGCGTATCGCGGTGTTCGACAGCAATCCTCCGTTCGGTTATATCGATCCGCAAAGCAAAAAGCTGGTGGGCTATGACGTTGATGTGGCCGATGCGATCGGCAAAGCGCTGGGGGTGAAGGTGGAGCTACGAGCCACCAATCCTGCCAACCGTATTCCTTTGCTGGTATCGAAAAAGGTCGATTTGATCGCTGCCAACTTTACCATTACCGACGAGCGCGCCAAGGAAGTTAACTTCAGCGTGCCGTACTTCGCCACCGGTCAGAAATTTATCGCCCATAAAGGCGTATTGAAAACCCCGGAAGATATCAAAAAACTGCGCATCGGCGCGGACAAGGGCACAGTGCAGGAAATTACCCTGCGTGAACATTACCCGACGGCCAAAGTGATCTCCTACGACGACACTCCGCTGGCGTTCGTGGCGCTGCGTAACGGCAACGTTCAGGCGATCACCCAGGATGATGCCAAACTGGTAGGCCTGCTGGGCAACCTGCCGGCGGCGCAGAAGGCTGATTTCGAGATCTCGCCGTTCAGCATTACCAAAGAGTACCAGGGAGTCGGTATTCCCAAAGGCGAAGAACGCCTGACCGCCAGCGTGAACGACACGCTGATCAAACTGGAAAAAGACGGCGAAGCGGTGAAGATCTACGATCGCTGGTTTGGCCCGGAAACCAAAACCGCTCAGCCACGCGGCAATTTCACCATCGCACCCCTGGATCAACAGCCGAAAGCCTGATCCGCGGAGGCTGTGAGGTGTGAACGGAGGGGCGCAGCTTGCTGCGCCCCTGGCGCATTCTGCAAGACAAGGATTTAGCATGCATCTGCAACAACTCTCAGACTGGCTGCTGGCGCCGCAGTATCTGAGCTGGCTATGGCAGGGTTTCCTGCTGACGCTGTGGCTTTCCGCCTGTGCGAGTCTGGCCGCCACGCTGTTGGGGTTTTTATTGACTGCAATGCGTGACAGTCGCCTGTGGGGGCTGCGCTGGCTGGCGGTGGGTTACAGTTCGTTGTTTCGCAATACGCCGTTGCTGGTGCAGCTGTTCTTCTGGTATTTCGCCGCCGGGCAGATCCTGCCTTCTGCCGCCATGCAGTGGCTGAACACTTCACATCAAATAGGCCCGCTTGAGTGGCCGTCGTTTGAGTTTCTCGCCGGTTTCTTCGGGCTGACGTTGTACTCCAGTGCGTTTATCGCTGAAGAGATCCGCTCAGGCATCCGTGGCGTCGCCGGCGGGCAAAAATATGCGGCCAACGCGCTGGGATTAACCGGCTGGCAGGCCATGCGTTATGTGGTGCTGCCGCAGGCGCTGAAAATCGCCATGCCACCGCTGCTGGGTCAGTATATGAACGTGATAAAAAACTCCTCACTGACCATGGCGATCGGCGTTGCCGAGTTGTCTTATGCTTCGCGGCAGGTGGAAACCGAGACGCTGCGCACCTTCCAGGCGTTTGGTGTGGCGACGGTGCTGTACATTGCCATCATTGCGCTGTTGGAAGGCTGGGGCATGTGGCGACAGCAGCGTAAACCGCTGAGAGGGCATTAAGATGGATTTCAGCGTCATTTATGACAACCTGGGCTATCTGCTGTGGGGCACCTGGCCGGACGGACCTCTGGGGGGCGCAGCGCTGACGTTGGCGATCAGCCTGATGGCCGGTGTGGCTTCGGCCATTCTCGGCACGCTGCTAGGCGTGGCACTGGCGATGTCGCGCGGCGTCGCTGCCGGATTACTGGCCATGCTGCTGGGGTTTTTCCGCGCCATTCCGGTGATCATGCTGATTTTCTGGACCTATTTTCTGCTGCCGATCGTTTTTGGCGTGGATATTCCGGAAATTACTACCGTAGTTTGCGCATTGGCGTTGATCGCCTCGGCCTATCTGGCCCATGCGGTGAAGGCGGGAATTGCCGCCATCGGCCCGGGCCAGTGGCAAGCGGGTTTATCACTAGGGTTAACCCGCTGGCAGACTCTGCGGATGATTGTGCTGCCCCAGGCGCTGCGCATGATGGTGCCTTCGTTTATTAACCAGTGGATTTCGTTGATCAAGGATACTTCGCTGGCCTATATCGTCGGTGTCGGTGAACTGACCTTTCTGGCAACCCAGGTCAATAACCGCAGCATGGTGTACCCGATGGAGGTGTTCCTGTTTATCGCCCTGGTGTACTTCGTCTTCTGTCTGACGCTGGATCTGCTGGCCAATGCGGTTAATCGCCGCTTTAGCCCGCAGACCCGGGCGTTGAAACGCTCATGGCGCTGGTGGCGTAACAAACCGCCGTTGCCGGCTAGTTAGTCAACTGCCAGCCGCGTTCACGCCACAATGCAGGTAATTGCGCCAGGCTGTCGAATGCGGTGACCAGCGGATGATCGATCGGTTTATTGTGTGGATCGGCACAGAAGTAAAATACCGGGATACCCGCAGCGATCCCGGCCTGCGCCCCGGCGGCGGAGTCATCCACCAGAATGCAACGCTCCACCGGTACCTGCATTTTTTCGGCGGCGTGAAACACGATCGCCGGGTCCGGTTTCCAGCGCTGGATATCATAGCCGCTGAACAACCGGTCATCAAAATAGTGCAGCATGTCGGTCAGGCCGAGCGAGTGCTGCATTTTGCTGACCGGGCCGTTAGATACGGTACACATAGGGACTGATACTTGCGCCAGCAGCTCACGCGCACCGGCAATCTGCTGCAATTCGCTGTCGAAGAGCCGGGCCACTTCCAGGCGGTATAAAGGCTCCAGTTCTTCCTTCGGCAAGGCGACTCCGTGCTCCGCATTAACCTGTTCGATAATCTCGTACAGCTTCACCCCTTTGTACTTTCTGAACACCTCGTCCAGCGAAAGGTGAATGCCATAGTGGGCAAACATGTGCACGTAGGCTTTGCTGCACAGCACTTCGCTGTCCACCAGCGTGCCGTCGCAATCAAACAAAATACAGTCAATCTGCTTCATCAGGGGCCGTGTCCTTAGGTTATGCGGTGATAATGCCACTTTAACCGCATCAGGCAGGATTGCGACCCCTGAATCGCGGATTGCCGATCAATCTCAGTAAATACAATCTGTTGGGGTTTTTAGCCGTAAAGACGGCGAAAAAAAGCTGTGAGCGGCGTCAAAACCCTGACTTTTTGTTATAGGATAGCCAGCGACTCTCCATTCCCTTCTTCGGAATTCTGATAATGAGCAAACAAGTCACTGGCCTTGACGTTGAGCAAGGCTTGCTTGGGCGTGTGTTTAAACTCAAGCAACATGGCACCACGGCGCGTACGGAAACGATTGCCGGTATTACTACCTTTTTGACCATGGTGTATATCGTGTTCGTTAACCCGCAAATTTTGGGCGCGGCGGGCATGGATACGCAGGCGGTGTTTGTCACCACCTGTCTGATTGCCGCTTTTGGCAGTATTTTTATGGGCCTGCTGGCGAACCTGCCGGTGGCACTGGCGCCGGCAATGGGCCTCAATGCGTTCTTCGCCTTTGTGGTGGTGGGCGCGATGGGGATTTCATGGCAGATCGGCATGGGGGCCATCTTCTGGGGCGCGGTCGGTTTATTGCTGTTGACCATTTTCCGTGTCCGTTACTGGATGATTGCCAATATCCCCATGAGCCTGCGGGTGGGGATCACCAGCGGTATTGGCCTGTTTATCGGCATGATGGGGCTGAAAAATGCCGGCATTGTGGTGGCTAACCCGGATACGCTGGTGACCATCGGTAGCCTGACCTCGCACAACGTGCTGTTGGGCGCGCTGGGTTTCTTTATTATTGCCGTGCTGTCCTCCCGTAACTTCCATGCTGCGGTGCTGGTTTCCATCGTGGTGACCACCCTGATCGGCTGGGCATTGGGCGATGTGAAATACGGCGGCGTGTTCTCCATGCCACCCAACATTACCTCGGTAGTGGGTCAGGTTGATCTGGCGGGGGCGCTGAACATTGGTCTGGCGGGGGTGATTTTCTCCTTTATGCTGGTGAACCTGTTCGACTCCTCCGGCACCCTGATTGGCGTGACCGACAAGGCCGGTCTGACCGATGCAACGGGCAAGTTCCCGCGCATGAAGCAGGCGCTGTACGTGGACAGCATCAGTTCGGTGGCCGGCTCGTTTGTCGGTACCTCCTCCGTGACGGCCTACATTGAAAGCTCTGCCGGGGTTTCCGTCGGCGGCCGTACCGGTCTGACCGCGGTGGTGACCGGGATCCTGTTCCTGTTGGTGATTTTCCTGTCGCCGCTGGCGGGCATGGTGCCGGCTTACGCCGCTGCCGGTGCGTTGATCTACGTGGGCGTGCTGATGACATCCAGCCTGGCGCGGGTGAAGTGGGATGACTTGACCGAAGCGGTACCGGCGTTTGTGACGGCGGTGATGATGCCGTTCAGCTTCTCGATTACCGAAGGTATCGCACTTGGCTTTATTTCTTACTGCGTCATGAAGTTGGGTACCGGCCGCTGGCGTGAAATCAGCCCATGCGTGGTGGTTGTCGCGCTGCTGTTTGTGCTGAAGATTGTCTTTGTAGACGGTCATTAATGCGAATAGGGCCGACAAATGTCGGCCCTATTATCTTAGGCTCCCGGCGTTGCGTCGGGCGCCTGATGCAACATCCACTGCAACGGCCGTTTGAAACGCGCCTGCCAGCCACCATCGGGGTTCTCACCCTGGGCAAAATGCAAAGCCTCTACCTGATTATTCTCACTGAACAGATTGGCGAAGTGCATTGCCAACGCCTGATCGCTGAAATTTTGCCGATCGTAGTACGCCACCACCAGCCGCTTATGGGTTGCCAGCGACTGCTGTGCCTGTTTGATCTCGCCATTGGGGGCGATCAGCATTGCACCGGCATAAAGTTGCGGGTATTTGGCCAGCAGATTGGCAGCATGCAGTGCTCCCTGCCCGCGAGCGGTAAGGTAGACCTGTTGAGGATTGAGCTTTAATTCTGTGGTTAACGGCTGCAAAGCCCGCTGAATCGCGCTCTGAGTGCTTTCATCACTGTAATTTGACCAACGGAAACAGTTTTCCGACAGCATCTGGGTGCCGTTGATCTCAACATAGGCGACGCCGATCTCACTGAAAAACAGACGCTCTTCGGGCGTGATACCGGCGCTTTTACCATAGGCGTGCAGATACACCACCGTTGGCCAGCCTCCGGGTGGGGGCGTGCCGTCCGGTATGGCGTAGCTGGCTTTGCCTTCGAACCAATGCGCATGTTGCAGATAGCGCGCTTTGGTGATCGCCAGAATCGACTGATAGGTACTGCTGTGTTGGATGTTGTTGAAGGCGTCGTCCTCCAACAGATTGTAGTAATACCACAACCCGCGATCGGCGCTCAGCTGCAGATAACGCTCTGCCAACTCGGTCTGGCCCTTTTCTGCTGAGGAGGCCGCCAACTGGTAAGGTGCCCATACGTTACGGCCATCTTCACGCATCAGCGTCAGATACAACGACATGGCGGCGATCTTTTTATCTTCCTGGCTCTGCGCGGTGCGGGGTAACTGGGTGCTAAGCGGGCTATGTACCGGCAGCTCGATCGGCTCTTCTCCGGCGGGATAACGCATTTCTGTGGCTAATAGTGGTCTGGTGATGAAAGCCAGTAGTATGGCTAAAATAAAAAAATACATAATTTAATAACTTTATTTTTAATGGGTTAGCGGTTTTTTTTCTCATGATAATGACGCCATCAGCCAATTCCTGCCGAAGGCGTCAAAAAAGACATTTATTTCAGACGGCGGATATAATCGCTGAAAGCGGACAGCTGGCCAGTCAGGAAGTCCAGCGTACCCTGGTCATTCAATTCTTCCGCCTGCGCGTCCACTTTGTTCTGGATCACGCCGCCCATAAATTCCGGCTTGTTCATCACCATCGCGTCGAGGAACACCAGGATCTGGCGCAGATGATACTGGCAGCGCGCGCCACCAATTGGCCCCATTGAGCTGGTCTGAATAGCCACGGGCTTACCGGCCAAGGGCTGATTCGGCAGACGGGAAAGCCAGTCAATGGCGTTCTTCAATCCGCCCGGCACCGAATAGTTATATTCCGGGGTTACGATGATCACGCCGTCAGCCTGGCGGATTTGTTCGGCAATGGCTTCTACCGTGGCGGGGAAACCTTCTCCCTGCTGCATATCGGCATCGTACAGCGGGATATCACGGATAGAGGGGAGTGCTTCGATGGTGACGCCTTGTGGGGCAAGGCCGGGTAAGGCACGGGCTACCATCGCGTTGTAAGAGCCTTTACGCAAACTGCCGAGCAGGGTGACGATTTTTAATGCTTGGTCTGACATGGTGATTCTCCCTTTCGAATGAACAGATTCAGCTTAGAACACCCAAAGATAGTAGGGCAAGAAGGGCAGTGAGAATAGATGATTGCTGAATATTTAGCTGACTTTGCAGTTTTATGCAGAAATTTATCCGTTAAAGAAAGTTTTATCTTACGGACTCGTCATTAATCGTCGATGTCAGCGGTGGAGTGCCAGACTGGTCAATTTCACAAAGCGGGTGGAGATGGCCGGGATCCGCGGGGAGATTTCGCCGTGCTTCTGCAGGCCTTTATCCGCTTCGTATTGCCAACAGATTAAGCGCTCAAGGCTGGGTTCACGCGCGCAAGCCCAACTCAGGTATTCATCGGCATCGCTCATCACATGGACCTGGGGAGTGATACTGGAGCGCAGATGGCCGGAAAAAGGGTGCAGTAGCAGCGTAGATTGCCCGCTGTTACCCAGGCCGGAAAGTTTCAGCACGCTCTGGCGGATACTCCACAGCTGGGTTTCTGCCTCCAGTCGATCGTATTGCGCACTGATCCAGGCGCTTTCGGCCGGCGTTTGGTATTGGTGCTGCCGCTCTTTATGTTGCCCGCCGCGGGCGCGCATGACTTCAATATCCAGCCCTACCTTGCCTTCCTGGCTGAGCAAAACCCCCACCGTATCGCTGGCATAGGCCAGGCTGAAATCGGGCAGGTGATTGTCAACGAAACAGGGGCGGCCGGTGGGGGTGGTGGCGATAGAGGGCAATATCGGCAGCCCATAAAGATAAAACATCATCTCAGCGAGCAGGATGCGCCCCTGCAGGAAGCGCTGGCGACGTTTAACGGAAAAAGCAGCGGTCGCAGCAATCACGTCTGCGGAGAGTCTCCGGGTATCCAGTGCGGTGGATGTGGGGATCCATCGGGCAAAATGACACGCCATTATTCACTCCATCACAGAGGGGTCGCTGAAAACTCAGGGGGATTAGATTAAGCATAAGTCGTGGATTTATCATTAAAAAACAGTATGCGTTTTATCCTATTTATTACTTTTAGCAATGATTTTGCCGGTGAGGTTGCAGGGAGTGAGGGATAGCAGGGGGCGGAAACAGGTGGCCGATGACAGATACCGGGAGTGGCGGTGCTTGACCGATCACCAAAGAGAATCTCTCGCTCCAGTACTGCCAATGGAGCTTTAGCCCAGCACAAAAGTTTGTCCGGTTGCCGGCGCTACCCCCTCAGGTAACCACAACTGACCCCATGCACCGGTACAATGGCATCCCATGATTTTGTCTGGCTTTTGCTGATTCAGAAAATGCCGGACCTGCCATATCAGGCGTGGTGACGCGCAGCGCAGGTGGAAACCGCCGATCAATGCATGGATCTTATTGACCCCGGTGATCTTTTGGCAGTGGCGCACGATATTAATGATCCCACGATGCCCACAGCCGGTAATAATCACCAGCCCGCGATCGGACTTATAAATCAGCACGCCCTCGTCGATAACGTAATCCACCGCCTCAGTTTTGCCACCGATCACGCCATAGGCTTTCGGCTCGGCAACGGCGATTTCCCCGGACCACATAAAGCGTTCGCTGATATGCAGTGGCTCATGGCTGTATTCCATGGAATGACGTGAGTAATCGATATCCAGCGATAGTTTTTTGATTTTCCGGGCTTTACCCAGCAGTTTCACTGCCGAATAGCGTTCGTTGGCAATTTGCGGATGGCAGATGATACGGCTGTTGTCGGGTAACCAGGGGACGCCACCGCAGTGGTCATAATGGCCATGCGACAGCACCGTCGCGGTTAACCCGGACAGATCGACGCCCATCAGCTCTGCGTTATGCAGAAAACTGTCATCAGGGCCGGTATCGAACAAAACCGAGTCCGTTTCATCCTGTATCAACAGGCTTAGTCCGGCTTTCACCCGCAGCGATGGGTCCACGCCGGCAGCGAGTCGATTTTCCAGTAACACCCTGAGGGTTAATGCCATGCTTGCTCTTTCCTGAGAGGGGATCCCTTGTCGCTCAGTATATCGCGTTGGCCCTGAAGGATGCTGTGACCGGCCGCTCAGGCATCAATTACCGAGAGCAGGTAAAAAATTTACCCGCTCTGGCGGAGAAAACCGGCTATCGACGGTATTTGATGGGCTTACTTGCCAATGCAGAAGCTGGAGAAGATGCGCCCCAGCAGGTCATCGGAGGTGAATTCGCCGGTGATCTCACTCAGTGCTTGCTGCGCCAGACGTAATTCCTCGGCTAACAGCTCCCCCGCGTAAGCGCTCACTAACTGTTCTTTACCCTCGACCAGATGCTGGGCAGCTTGTTCCAGCGCCTGCAGGTGGCGACGGCGGGCCAGGAAGCCGCCCTCCATATTACTGGTGAAGCCCATGCTCTGCTTCAGGTGGTCGCGCAGCAGATCAATACCTTCACCGGTACGCGCCGACAGGCGAATAAGTGAGTGGCCATTTACTTCGGTCATACCCAGCGTTTCACCAGTGATGTCGGCTTTATTACGTACCACGGTGATCGGCAGGCGGTGCGGCAGACGAGCCATAAATTCTGGCCAAATCTCCGCCGGCTCGGTGGCCGCGGTGGTGGTGCCATCGACCATAAACAGCACGCGGTCGGCTTGTTCGATCTCGTTCCACGCACGTTCGATGCCGATGCGCTCCACTTCGTCGATAGCTTCACGCAGGCCGGCGGTGTCGATGATGTGCAACGGCATGCCGTCGATGTGAATATGTTCGCGCAGAACGTCACGGGTGGTACCGGCAATATCGGTAACAATCGCGGCCTCACGGCCGGCTAATGCGTTCAGCAGGCTGGATTTACCGGCGTTTGGCCGCCCGGCGATCACCACCTTCATCCCTTCACGCAGCAGGCTGCCCTGGCGCGCTTCGGCGCGTACGTTGTCCAGATCGGCCATAACGCCGTTGAGCTGTGCTTCGATTTTACCGTCAGACAGGAAGTCGATTTCTTCGTCTGGGAAGTCGATGGCCGCTTCCACGTAGATCCGCAGGTGAGTAAGTGCTTCCACAAGTTGGTGGATGCGGGTGGAAAATGCGCCCTGCAGCGAGTTCATGGCTGAGCGGGCTGCCTGCTCGGAACTGGCGTCGATCAGGTCGGCAATCGCCTCGGCCTGCGCCAGATCCAGCTTGTCATTGAGGAAGGCGCGTTCGGAAAACTCACCGGGCCGCGCGATACGCATGCCAGGTAGTGCCAGCACCCGTTTGAGCAGCAGATCCAGGATCACCGGGCCGCCGTGGCCCTGCAGTTCCAGCACGTCTTCGCCGGTAAACGAATTGGGCCCCGGAAACCACAGCGCGATGCCCTGATCGAGGGTGGCACCTTCGGCATCACGAAATGGCAGGTAATCGGCGTAACGCGGCTTGGGTAGCTTACCGAGCAGGGCCTGGGCGACGTCTTTGGCGCCACGGCCGGAAATACGCAGAATGCCGACGCCGCCGCGTCCCGGCGGAGTGGCTTGGGCTACGATGGTATCGGTGGTGCTCATAGTGATTCTCTCTGACAATTCAATATGCAAAAAGGCGGTCTTAATGACCGCCTCTTCTCTATCGCTGCAAGGGTTCAGCGCGCCGAACCCCTACAATACGCTTAGGTCTTTTTCTTGTCGCGGCTGTGTAAGCCACGTTTTTCCAGGCCGCGGTAAATCAACTGCTGCTGGATGATGGTCACCAGGTTACTGACGATGTAGTACAGCACCAGACCGGACGGGAACCACAGGAAGAACACTGTGAAGATCACCGGCATGAAGGTCATGATTTTCTGCTGCATCGGATCAGTCACGGTGGTCGGCGACATCTTCTGGATGAAGAACATCGTCACGCCCATCAGGATTGGCAAGATGTAGTACGGGTCTTGCGCCGACAGGTCATGGATCCACAGGGCGAACGGCGCATGGCGCAGCTCAACCGAGCCCATCAACATGTAGTACAGCGCCAGGAAGATTGGCATCTGGATAACCAGCGGCAGACAACCCCCCAACGGATTCACTTTCTCAGACTTGTACAGCGCCATCATTTCTTGGCTCATGCGCTGTTTGTCATCACCGATACGTTCACGCATCGCCTGCAGTTTTGGCTGCAGCATGCGCATTTTCGCCATCGAGGTGTACTGCGCTTTGGTCAGCGGGTACATGATGCCGCGCACGATGAAGGTGATGATGATAATTGAGAAGCCCCAGTTACCGATAAAGCCGTGGATGAACTTCAGCAGTTTGAACAGCGGCTGGGAGATGAACCACAACCAACCGTAATCCACGGTCAGGTCCAGATGCGGCGCCAGTTGGGCCATCTGATCCTGTAGCTCCGGGCCAACCCACAGGGTCGCGTTCAGTTGCTGCTGCGCACCAGGCTGCACCACTACCGGAGTAGATTTGAAGCCGATGGTGGACAGGTTGTCGCCAGGCTTGGCGGTATAGAAGGTATTGCTACCCTGAGTTGCCGGTACCCATGCGGTGGCGAAGTATTGTTGCAGCATCGCAACCCAACCGCCCTGCGTGGTCACACTCAGGTTCTCGTCCTTATCGAACGCATACTTCTGATATTTGTCATCGCTGGAAGAGTACGCCGCGCCACGGAAGGTGTGCAGGGCGAAGTTGTTGCTGCCGGTGTCACGGTGCTTAGGCAGCTCGGTGGTCTGCTTCAGTTGGCCGAACAGGGTCAGTTCCAGCGGAGTGGTGCTTTTGTTGTCGACGTTGTAATCAACGCCAACCGCGTAATGGTTACGCTTGAGCACGAAAGTCTTGGTGTAGATGGCACCGTCTTTACCGGTAAAGGTCAGCGGAATGCGCAGCTCTTCCTGGCCTTCCGGCAGGGTGTAGCTGTCCTGCGCCGCCTGGAACAGAGGACGTTCGCCGTTTGCCGGGTTATCCGGACCGTTTCTGCCGGTCAGGCCGCTTTGCGCCTGATAAACAAATGACGGTGTGGTTTCCAGCAATTGGAATGGCGTCGATGAACCCAGAGTGTCCGGGTAGGCCAACAGTTTAGCCTGCTCGATATCACCACCACGGGTGTTGATGGTCAGCGACAGCACGTCAGTGTTAACGGTAATCAGTTTACCCTGGCCACTGGCTGGAACTGCTGAGCTTGCGGCATCACCGGTAGCAGTGTTCGAAGTCTGTTGCGTGGTCTGCGCGACTGGTTGCGGAGCATTGTCCGTTTGCCAGGCTTGCCAGATCATGAAAGACACGAACAGCAGAGCGATGAGGAGAAGATTGCGTTGCGAATCCATCGTTAGTGTTCTCTGTTATCGTCGGGTTTCGGCGGCACGGGATCATCGCCACCTGGGTTCAAGGGGTGGCATTTTAATACGCGTTTCAATGCTAACCAACTGCCTTTTATCATGCCAAACCTGCTTAATGCCTCAATTGCGTAATGAGAGCATGTCGGCTGGAAGCGACAACGAGGCCCAAGCAGCGGACTGATGACGAGCTGGTAAGCCCGCACCAGCCCGATCAGGATGCGGGAGCCTGGCGACAGTGGCGACGCCATAATTTTTCCAAAGCTTCCGTCAGTGCACGGTTATCCAAATCCGCTATCCCTTTTTTGGCCACCACGACAAAATCCATCGCCGGTAACTCGTGCTGAAGTAAACGGAAGCTTTCGCGGGTTAGGCGTTTGATCCGGTTGCGTTCATGCGCGCGTTTGACGTGTTTTTTGGCGACGGTAAGACCGATGCGGGGATGCCCCAGCTGGTTCAGGCGGCCGAGGATGGTGATTTGCGGCGTGCCAGCCCGTTGTGGCTGCTGGAAGACGAAAGTGAAGTGAGTGGGAGTTAACAAACGTAACTCCCTGGGAAAAGCGAGCTTAACCACTCAGCGGGTTAGCTTTTATTACTTAGAAACAGTCAGACGAGAACGGCCTTTCGCACGACGGCGGGCCAGAACTTGACGACCATTCTTGGTTGCCATACGAGCACGGAAACCGTGGCTACGGTTACGCTTCAATACGGACGGTTGGAAAGTGCGTTTCATGGCGATTTCTACCTAAACTTAAAATAATTACTGATCAGTAAACGCGTTTGGCTATTCGGCGTGAAGACGACCGACGCCTCAATCGCAATATATAAAGAGGCGGGATTGTAATAATTGTACAGTCCTGAGTCAATTCACATTGCGCTAGCCTACCTGGTTGTCTGCCAATTCGGAGTAAAATCCGGTATTGGCCCGTGGTCACCGCAGAATCCTGTCTGGTTAATGACACACCATTTAGGAACCAGGTACACACGTAGGGCGAAGATTATACGGACTCGGAGGTAAATCGCAAGGATCCCGATGCGATCCTTAGGGGGAAAAGCAAGGATCTTGCGTGGATAACAGGGTATAACCGGTTGACAATGTAAAAAATCCCTTTCCTCACGCGGGATTTTGCCTGCAATTTAACGAGACTGGCGAAAAGATCGCCGCAGGCCGGGGCCTGTGGATAAAATGGATCTAATCTGTGATGAAGGGGAGGATCTCTTGCGCGGATTGCGCTATGATCCGTCATTCCGATCGCGATCTCTCAAGCGGGGATCGTGAGGGACATAAACCGTGAAAGGCGGTTCGCATCCCCCACAGGCAAACAGCCGATGCCGGGTATGTGTCAAAAATCATGAGTTATAAAAAATTAGCCTGATTCTTTTCTTTTATTGATCTTGTTCGAGTGGAGTCCGCCGTGTCACTTTCGCTTTGGCAGCAGTGTCTTGCCCGATTGCAGGATGAGTTACCTGCCACAGAATTTAGTATGTGGATACGCCCATTGCAGGCGGAACTGAGTGACAATACCCTGGCGCTTTATGCGCCCAATCGTTTTGTGCTGGATTGGGTTCGCGATAAATACTTAAACAATATCAATGGCCTGTTGAATGATTTCTGCGGTACGGATGCCCCATTACTGCGTTTTGAAGTGGGTAGCAAACCGCTCTCCCAAATCATCAGCCAGACCGTTACTGCCAGCGTTAGCGCACCCAGCGCGCCAATAGTACGCGTCGCGGCACCTTCGCGCCCAAGCTGGGACAACGCGGCACCGCAGCCTGAACTTTCTTACCGCTCCAACGTTAACCCAAAGCATACCTTTGATAACTTTGTAGAGGGTAAATCCAACCAATTGGCGCGCGCGGCGGCCCGCCAGGTGGCGGATAACCCGGGCGGAGCCTATAACCCGTTGTTCCTTTATGGCGGCACCGGTTTGGGTAAAACTCACCTGTTACACGCGGTGGGCAACGGCATCATGGCACGCAAGGCCAACGCCAAAGTGGTCTATATGCACTCGGAACGCTTTGTGCAGGACATGGTCAAAGCCTTGCAGAACAATGCCATTGAAGAATTTAAGCGTTACTACCGTTCGGTCGATGCGCTGCTGATCGATGACATACAATTTTTTGCCAATAAAGAGCGTTCGCAGGAAGAGTTCTTCCATACCTTTAACGCCCTGTTGGAAGGCAATCAGCAGATTATTCTGACCTCCGACCGTTATCCCAAAGAAATAAACGGGGTGGAAGATCGCCTGAAATCCCGCTTCGGTTGGGGGCTGACGGTAGCGATCGAACCGCCGGAGCTGGAAACGCGCGTAGCGATCCTGATGAAAAAGGCCGACGAGAACAATATCCGTCTGCCGGGCGAAGTGGCGTTCTTTATCGCCAAGCGCCTGCGTTCCAACGTGCGTGAGCTCGAAGGGGCGCTGAACCGCGTGATCGCCAACGCAAACTTTACCGGCCGTGCCATTACCATTGATTTCGTGCGTGAAGCGCTGCGCGATCTGCTGGCGCTGCAGGAAAAGCTGGTCACCATCGATAATATTCAAAAGACGGTGGCGGAATACTATAAAATTAAAATCGCTGATTTGTTGTCCAAGCGGCGTTCGCGTTCCGTTGCTCGTCCGCGCCAAATGGCGATGGCGCTGGCAAAAGAACTCACCAACCACAGCCTGCCTGAAATCGGCGATGCGTTTGGTGGCCGCGACCATACCACGGTGTTGCACGCCTGCCGGAAGATCGAGCAGTTACGTGAAGAAAGTCACGACATCAAAGAAGATTTCTCCAATTTAATCAGAACATTATCTTCCTAGCGCTATGAAATTTATCGTTGAACGTGAGCATCTGCTAAAACCGCTGCAACAGGTGAGCAGCCCGCTGGGCGGCCGCCCAACACTGCCAATTCTGGGTAACCTGCTGCTGCAGGTGACGGAAGGCTCCCTGCTGTTGACCGGTACCGATCTGGAGATGGAGATGGTGGCGCGCGTTGCCCTGTCCCAACCCCATGAAGCGGGCGCGACTACCGTCCCCGCGCGTAAACTCTTTGATATCTGCCGTGGCTTGCCTGAAGGGGCCGAGATCACTGTAACGTTGGAAGGCGAGCGTATGCTGGTGCGTTCCGGCCGCAGTCGCTTCTCTCTCTCTACGTTGCCCGCGGTAGATTTCCCGAACCTGGACGACTGGCAGAGTGAAGTTGAATTTTCTTTGCCGCAGGCGACGTTGAAGCGCCTGATCGAAGCCACGCAGTTCTCGATGGCTCATCAGGATGTGCGTTACTACTTAAACGGCATGCTGTTTGAAACCGAAGGTGAAGAGCTGCGTACCGTGGCGACCGATGGTCACCGTCTGGCGGTGTGTTCGATGCCGATCGGTCAGCAATTGCCGTCGCATTCGGTGATCGTGCCGCGTAAAGGGGTGATGGAACTGGTGCGTCTGCTGGACGGCGGCGATACGCTGCTGCAACTGCAGATCGGCAGTAACAACATCCGTGCCCACGTCGGTGACTTTATCTTCACTTCCAAGCTGGTTGACGGTCGTTTCCCTGATTATCGTCGCGTATTGCCGAAGAATCCGGACAAAACGCTGGAAGCCGGTTGCGATCTGCTCAAGCAGGCATTTGCTCGCGCGGCCATTTTGTCGAACGAAAAGTTCCGTGGCGTGCGGCTGTATGTCAGCCAAAACCAGCTCAAGATCACCGCCAACAACCCTGAACAGGAAGAAGCGGAAGAGATCCTCGATGTCAGCTACGACGGCACCGAGATGGAGATTGGTTTTAACGTCAGTTACGTGCTGGATGTATTGAACGCGCTCAAGTGTGAAGATGTGCGCCTGCTGCTGACCGACTCGGTTTCCAGCGTGCAGATCGAAGACGGTGCCAGCCAGGCGGCGGCTTATGTCGTCATGCCAATGCGGTTGTAGTCTCATTACCTTGAATTACAGCACCGTCATCGGTAAAGAGATTGCATGGCTCTGACGCGTTTACTGATTAAAGACTTCCGCAATATAGAAGATGCAGATTTGGCGCTGGCGCCGGGATTCAACTTCCTAGTGGGGCCCAATGGCAGCGGAAAAACCAGCGTGCTTGAGGCGGTTTACACCCTCGGGCACGGGCGGGCGTTTCGCAGCCTGCAGGCCGGCCGGGTGATCCGCCACGACCAGCCGGAGTTTATTTTGCACGGCCGTATTGACGGTGCAGAGCGTGAAATATCCGTAGGATTAAGCAAGAGCCGTCAGGGGGACAGCAAGGTACGCATCGATGGCAGCGACGGCCACAAAGTGGCTGAACTGGCGCAGCTATTGCCGATGCAACTGATTACCCCCGAAGGTTTTACCCTGCTAAACGGTGGGCCGAAATTCCGGCGCGCCTTCCTGGACTGGGGCTGTTTTCATAACGAACCCGGTTTTTTCACCGCCTGGAGCAACCTGAAACGGTTACTGAAGCAGCGCAATGCCGCGCTGCGCCAGGTCAGTCGCTATGCGCAGATCCGCGCCTGGGATCAGGAACTGATCCCCTTGGCCGAGCGTATCAGCGAGTGGCGGGCAGCTTACAGCGACGCGATTGCCGCGGATATTACCGCGACATGCGCGCAGTTTTTGCCCGAATTTGCCCTGAGTTTCTCTTTCCAGCGTGGCTGGGACAAAGAGAGCAACTACGGAGAGCTGCTGGAGCGTCAGTTTGAGCGTGACAGGGCGTTAACCTATACCGCGGTGGGGCCGCATAAGGCGGACTTCCGCATCCGTGCCGACGGCACGCCGGTAGAGGATTTGTTATCGCGCGGTCAGCTTAAACTGCTGATGTGCGCGTTGCGCTTAGCGCAGGGTGAGTTTCTCACCCGGCAGAGCGGGCGGCGTTGCCTGTATCTGATTGATGATTTTGCCTCCGAGCTGGACACCGGCCGTCGCCGGTTACTGGCCGATCGCCTGAAAGCCACCCAGGCCCAGGTCTTTGTCAGTGCCGTGAGCGCTGAACAAGTGACCGATATGGCCGGTGAAAAGGGCAAGATGTTCCGCGTGGAACAAGGTAAAATAGAGGTTCAACCACAGGACTAAAATGAGCGAGAAACGTTGATGTCGAATTCTTATGACTCCTCAAGTATCAAGGTATTAAAAGGGCTGGACGCGGTGCGTAAGCGCCCGGGCATGTATATCGGCGACACCGATGATGGCACCGGTCTGCACCACATGGTATTCGAGGTTGTGGACAACGCTATCGACGAAGCACTCGCTGGCCACTGTAGTGACATCCAGGTGACCATCCATGCCGATAACTCCGTTTCGGTACAGGATGACGGCCGTGGTATCCCGACCGGTATTCACGAAGAGGAAGGGGTTTCTGCGGCACAGGTGATCATGACCGTGCTGCATGCCGGCGGCAAATTTGATGACAACTCCTACAAGGTTTCTGGCGGTCTGCACGGCGTGGGCGTATCCGTTGTAAACGCCCTGTCTGAGAAGCTGGAACTGGTGATCCGTCGCGAAGGCAAGGTGCACGAGCAAACCTACGCCATGGGCGAGCCACAGGCGCCGCTGAAAGTGGTCGGTGAAACCGATCAGACCGGCACCACGGTGCGTTTCTGGCCGAGCTATGAAACCTTCACCAATAATGTCGAATTTGAGTACGATATTCTGGCCAAGCGCCTGCGCGAACTCTCATTCCTGAACTCTGGCGTGTCTATCCGCCTGAAAGACAAACGCACGGACAAAGAAGACCACTTCCACTATGAAGGCGGTATCAAGGCGTTTGTTGAGTACCTGAACAAAAACAAAACCCCGATCCATCCAAACGTGTTCTATTTCTCGACCATGAAAGACGACATCGGTGTGGAAGTGGCACTGCAGTGGAACGACGGTTTCCAGGAAAATATCTACTGTTTCACCAACAACATCCCACAGCGTGATGGGGGTACCCACCTGGTCGGTTTCCGTACCGCGATGACCCGTACCCTGAACAGCTACATGGATAAAGAAGGCTACAGCAAAAAAGCCAAAATCAGCGCCACCGGTGACGATGCGCGTGAAGGGCTGATTGCCGTGGTTTCGGTGAAAGTGCCGGATCCGAAGTTCTCTTCTCAGACCAAAGACAAGCTGGTTTCTTCTGAGGTGAAAACCGCGGTTGAAACGCTGATGAACGAGAAGCTGGTCGATTATCTGATGGAAAACCCGAGCGATGCGAAAATCGTCGTCGGCAAAATCATCGATGCGGCACGTGCTCGTGAAGCGGCGCGTAAAGCACGTGAAATGACCCGTCGTAAAGGCGCATTGGATCTGGCCGGCTTGCCGGGCAAACTGGCGGACTGCCAGGAACGTGACCCGGCTCTGTCTGAACTGTACCTGGTGGAAGGGGACTCAGCGGGCGGCTCTGCCAAGCAGGGGCGTAACCGTAAGAACCAGGCGATCCTGCCGTTGAAAGGTAAAATCCTCAACGTTGAGAAGGCGCGCTTCGACAAGATGCTGTCTTCACAGGAAGTCGCGACGCTGATCACCGCGCTGGGTTGCGGCATTGGCCGCGATGAGTACAACCCGGACAAGCTGCGTTATCACAGCATCATTATCATGACCGATGCCGACGTCGATGGCTCGCACATCCGTACGCTGCTGTTGACCTTCTTCTACCGTCAGATGCCGGAAATCATTGAGCGCGGCCACGTGTTCATTGCCCAGCCGCCGCTGTACAAGGTGAAAAAAGGCAAGCAGGAACAGTACATCAAAGATGACGAGGCGATGGATCAGTACCAAATCGCCATCGCGATGGACGGCGCGACCCTGCACACCAACGCCAGCGCCCCAGCGCTTGCCGGTGAGCAATTGGAAAAATTGGTTGCCGAGCACTACAGCGTGCAGAAGCTGATTGGTCGCATGGAGCGCCGCTACCCGCGTGCACTGCTGAACAACCTGATCTACCAGCCGACTTTGTTGGAAGGCGATTTGAGCGATCAGGCCAAGGTTAAGACCTGGATTGATTCGCTGGTGAAATTGCTGAACGATAAAGAACAGCACGGCAGCAGCTATGACTCGGTGATCTTTGAGAACCGTGAACGCCAGATGTTTGAGCCGATCCTGCGCATTCGTACCCACGGTGTGGATACCGACTACGCACTGGACTTCGAATTCATCCACGGTGGCGAATACCGCAAAATCTGCGTGCTGGGTGAGAAACTGCGCGGCCTGATCGAAGAGGATGCCTTCATCGAACGTGGTGAGCGTCGTCAGCCGATTGAAAGCTTCGAGCAGGCGTTGGAGTGGCTGGTGAAAGAGTCACGCCGTGGTCTGGCAGTACAGCGTTATAAAGGTCTGGGCGAAATGAACCCAGAGCAACTGTGGGAAACCACCATGGATCCGGAAAGCCGCCGCATGCTGCGCGTGACCGTGAAGGACGCCATTGCTGCTGACCAACTGTTCACCACCCTGATGGGTGATGCGGTTGAACCTCGTCGTGCCTTTATCGAAGAAAATGCCCTGAAAGCGGCAAACATCGATATCTAACGCATTGATGGCTGTGAAAATCCGCGCCGGGAAACTTGCGCGGATTTTTTTACGCCTTTTTTTGACGCTGACATGACAGGCTGAAACGCGTTAGCATGGGGAAAAACCACTGGGAGAGGCTCGAATGGCTATTGAACTGATTGCGATTGATATGGACGGCACGCTGCTCAACCCGCAGCACCAGATTACGCCGGCGGTAAAGCAGGCGATCGCCGAGGCACGCCGCAAAGGGGTGCATGTGGTGCTGGCCACCGGGCGGCCTTATGTCGGCGTGCAGGATTATCTGCGTCAGTTGGATATTCAGGGGCCCGGTGATTTCTGTATTACCTATAACGGCGCACTGGTTTTACAGGCGGCAGACGGCGCCTGCATCCTGCAGGAAACGCTGGGTTTTGAGGATTACCTGCACTTCGAGAAGATGGCTCGCGAGTTTGGCGTCCATTTCCAGGCGTTTGATTTCGATACCCTGTATACCCCGAACAAGGATATTGGCAAATACACCGTACATGAGTCTGAGATGACCGGTATTCCGCTGAAATACCGCAGTGTGGAAGAGATGGATCCTTCGATTCGTTTCCCGAAAGTGATGATGATCGACGAACCGGAGCTGTTGGATCGCGCTATCGCTCGCATCCCGGCAGAAACACGGGAACGTTACACTATCCTGAAAAGCGCGCCTTATTACCTGGAAATTTTGCACCAGAAAGTGGATAAGGGGGCTGGGGTGAAAATGCTGGCCGATCATCTCGGTATTGCGCGGGAAAACGTGATGACGCTGGGCGACCAGGCCAATGACACCGCGATGATCGAGTATGCCGGGTTGGGCGTGGCAATGGGCAATGCTATCCCGGAACTGAAAGCGGTAGCACAGTACGTTACCACTACCAACACTGAAGATGGTGTAGCACGCGCCATCGAGAAGTTTGTACTGAATGCCTGATAGTGCTTTGCATCACGGGGGCGCAGCCGCGCCCCTAAAAATAGCCTATAACCGTGCCAAAACACCCTTCACAATCTGCACGTCCTGAATCGCCAGCCCGGTCAGATCGGCCAGGGTAATTTGTTGAGGATCGCTGCGCAGTTTTATCCGCTGAGCCAATGCGGTACCCAATTCGACGATTGGCGTCGATTTAAGCAAACCCTGCCGGTAAGCAGTGGCGATCTCGCCATAATCTGCGCACTGCGTTAAAGCATCTACCAGCAGCACATCCGCTTTGGCCACCAGATCGACCGCCAACTCCTGTTTGCCATGGCTGTCAGCGCCGACTGCTGTTATATGGGTGCCGGGCTGAATATCCGCCGCGTGCAGAATGGGTTCGCGACTGGGGGTGGTAGTGATAATCAAGCGGCAGTGTGCTGCCAGTTCCGCCGCATCCTGGGTGATCTGTACCCGGAAGCCTTCGGCTTCGGCATCGCGCCGGTAGGCTTGCAAAGCGACTTCGTTGCGACCCCATACCCAAACCTCGCGGCAGGCGGTCTGGGGTTTTAACTGTTGCAACTGCAACCGGGCCTGCATGCCGCAGCCGACGATGCCAATCGCCGGGATCTCCGCCGGGGCGCAGAGTTCGGCGACAATTCGCCCGGCCAGTGCGGTGCGTAACGCGGTTAGCCAACCTTCGTCCAGCAACAGTGCCTGCGGTTCACCGGTTAGCGCCGAGAAGGCCATCATCAGCCCCTGATTACTGGCCAACCCTTGCGCCGGATTACGGTAAAAGCCGGACGAGACCTTGACGACAAATTGCTCGTCGCCTTCCAGCCAGGCCGATTTAATGCAGCAGTCGCCAGCCGCCTGTTCAAACAGGAAATGCTGCACCGGTGGCTGTTGTACCTTTTGCTGTGAATAGGCAATAAAACCCTGTTTGAGCAATAAGGTGACGGCATCTGCATCGAAAGCGTCAAGGATCTGCCGTTTTTTAATGATTTTCATCGGCGATGGCCTTGAGGTATTTCTCCAGCACGATGTTTTTCCCGCACAGCACCACCGCCACTTTTTTTCCCTGGAATTCCGCTGCCAGTTTGATGGCGGCGGCCAAGGCCACCCCGGCGGCACCTTCGATGATCCAGCGATCGCTGGCGGCTATCTGACGCATGGCCTGTTTGATTTCCGCTTCACTGACCAATACTTTGCGATCGATCACTTGCTGACATAGCGGGAAGGTGATGGCGTCCGGTTCGACACCACCCGCAGTGCCATCGGACAGCGTGTCCTGCTCTTCTACCGGGTAAATATGACCGGCCAGCAGTGCGCTATACATGCTGGTGGCATTTTCCGGCCAGCAGGCAATAAGCTGGGTTTTTGGCGACAATTGCTGCAAAACGGTGCCAATTCCTGAGATATAACCCCCGCCGCCCACGGCGACGAATACCGCATCCAAATCCGCTTGTTGCTCCACCAACTCCATGCCGCAGGTGCCCTGGCCGGCAATCACCTGTGGGTCGTTATAGGGGGAAATATAGACCTTGCCCTGTTCAGCGGCGGCTTTTTCTCCCGCCTGTTCGGCATTCAGCGCGTCGCCTGGTACCAGCTCGACCTTGCCACCCAGCGCACGGATGGTTTCGAGTTTGATCGCGGCCGCTGTCTCCGGGGCATACACCGTCACGCTGACACCCATCAATTTGCCTGCCAGCGCGACGGCCTGGCCGTGGTTGCCAGTAGAGGCGGCGATCACTCCGTGGCTGCGCTGTGACTCACTCAGCAGCCGCAGTTTGTTGCTGGCGCCGCGAAACTTGAAAGAGCCGGTATGTTGCAGATGGTCGCATTTCAGATACAGCTCGCAGCCCAACTGCTGTGACAGCAGCACGCTGCGTTCCAGCGGGGTCACGCGAACCTGCGGGCGCAATTGCTGATGGGCGGAAACAATCGCGTCAAATAGCTGACTCATACAGACTCCTTTATATTTTTCAGATAGTTGTAGACGGTAGCGCGGCCGATGCCGAGGATTTTGGCGACGTAGCCGGCAGCATTTTTTCCTTTAAAGGCCCCCTGGTGATACAGCGCTTCCACCATGGCCCGCCGGCCCGCGCCGTTAAGCGAACTGAGCGTCTGCTGGCGCTGTTGCAACCATTGGTGAATAAAGGTGTTGATGCGTTCCTGCCAGTCGTCCTGGAACAGCACGTCCGGCTGTGGTTGCAGGGCATTACCGCCAAGAAAGACTTCCAGTGCGGCTTTGGCGCTTTCCAGCACGGTAATATCAAGATTGATACACATCAGACCCATGGGGGCACCGCTATCGTCGCGCAATACCGCGCTGATAGAACGTAGTTGGCTGCCGTCCCAATTGCGTTTCAGATAGGGGCCGATCACCTGCAAACCGCGATCGTCCTGTAGCTCGCTCAGATTAGAGTCTTCGCCCAGCTCGCGCTGCGAGCGGTTATTGCTGATGTAAACCAGCTTCTGGCTGGCGAGATCGTGAAGTGCCACTTCGGCGTAAGGGGCAAACAACAGCGTAATGGCATCGGCGATAGCGTGGTAACGGCTCAGCATGGTGATCTTTTTGTTGGATTTAAAAATCCAATTTAGAATTTATTTTCTAATTTGTAAATCGATAAACTTTCGGATCCGTTCTAACGATGATCATTCAACGACTGCCATGGGTTATTGGCATCCCCGCCAACTTGAATTGTCTGTTTTGTGATCCATATTGTAGTACAACTTATATTTTAGGTACTACAATGTGGTCGTAGTTGTTAGGGAAGGTTGTAAAGATTGTGCTTCAACCGCAGGACGCCAATGGGAGACACGGGTAAAGTAAATCCGTTATCACAGCATGGCGAATGCCACGGAGAAACCATGAACAAGCAGCAGATCGGTAAAACCGACCGCATCATTATCGAGATGGGCCAGCAGATCGTCGGCGGCAAGTATGTCCCGGGGGCTGCGTTACCCGCGGAAACGGAGCTGTGCGAAGAGTTTGAGACTTCACGCAATATCATCCGCGAAGTATTGCGTGCGCTGATGGCCAAGCGATTAGTGGAAGTGAAGCGCTATCGCGGCGCATTCGTGACGCTGCGTAACCAGTGGAACTACCTGGATACCGATGTCCTTAACTGGGTGCTGGCGCAGGATTACGACCCACGTCTGATCGCGTCGATGAGTGAGGTTCGCAACCTGGTGGAGCCTACCATCGCCCGCTGGGCGGCAGAGCGGGCGACTTCCAGCGAGCTGGCGGTGATTGAGGCGGCGCTGAACGACATGATAGCCCACCATCAGGAGCGCGAACGCTTCAATGAAGCCGATATTCGCTACCACGAAGCGGTGCTGGCGGCGGTGCATAACCCAGTACTGCAACAGCTCAGTGTGGCGATCAGTTCTCTGCAACGCGCGGTGTTTGAGCGTACCTATATGTCGGATGAGGGCAATATGCCGCGTACCTTGCGTGAGCATCAGGAATTGTATGACGCAATCCGTCATCAGGATGCGGATGCCGCAGAGCAGGCAGCAATGGCGATGATCGCCAGCTCGACCAAACGCTTAAAGGACATTACATGAGTGACAGCTTTATCGCGATTGACTGGGGTTCCACCAACCTGCGCGCCTGGCGTTATGAACAGGGCGTCTGTGTCGACAGCCTGCAGTCAGAGGCTGGGGTTACCCGCCTTGGCAACCGCACGCCGCAGCAGGTTTTCAGCGAGCTGATGGCGCGCTGGGGGGAGCCGTTGCCGGTGGTGATGGCGGGGATGATCGGCAGTAATGCCGGCTGGCAGCAGGTTCCCTACCTGCCTTGTCCAACCCGTCTGACCGAGGTTGCCCACCAGTTAACGGCGGTAGAGCAGGCTTTACCTTATCGAGCCTGGATTATTCCGGGTATCTGTGTCGAACGTGAAGACAATTGCAACCTTATGCGCGGTGAAGAAACCCAGTTGATAGGTGCCTATGCGGAACAGCCGTCGGCGCTCTATGTCATGCCCGGCACTCACAGTAAATGGGTGCGAATGGAGGGTGACATTCTGGCAGATTTCCGCACGGTGATGACCGGCGAACTGCATCATCTGTTGCTCCGCCATTCGTTGATCGGCGTGGGGCTGAACGAGCAGCAACCGTCACCGCAGGCATTTTCGCGCGGGCTGGAAACCGGCATGAATGAAAGCCACATCGTGCGCCGTTTATTTGAAACCCGCGCTGCTCACGTGCTTGGCAAACTGGAGAAAAGTTCGGTCAGTGACTGGCTTTCCGGGTTGCTGATTGGCAACGAAGTCGCGCAGATGCAGCGTGAATACCCGCTGCCGTCGGGTGCCACGTTAACGGTGATCGGGAATCCGCAGTTGGGCGAGCGCTATGCCCAGGCATTGAATCTGGCCGGAATACGCTACCAGCTACTGGACGGCGATCGGGCTTTCCAATCGGGAATAAGGAGCATTGTGCATGAGCTGGAACACTGAACTGCCGCTGATTGCCATTCTGCGCGGTATTACGCCACAGGAAGCGGGTGAGCATGTACAAACGTTGCTGGACGCGGGGTTCGATGCGATCGAAATTCCGATGAACTCGCCGGGCTGGCAACAAAGTATCGGCGATACGGTGAAAAAATTCGGCGACCGAGCGCTGATTGGCGCAGGCACCGTGCTGCAACCGGTGCAGGTGGATGAACTGGCGGCGGTGGGCGGAAAACTGGTAGTAACGCCCAATACCCAGCCGGCGGTGATCCGTCGGGCCGTGGAACTGGGCATGACGGTTTGCGCCGGTTGCGCTACCGCTTCAGAAGCCTTCAACGCCCTGGAGGCCGGTGCTCAGGCGCTGAAAATTTTCCCGTCGGTTTCTTTCGGCCCAGATTATATCAAGGCGCTGAAAGCGGTATTGCCGCCGCAGATCCCCGTTTTTGCCGTCGGCGGGATCACGCCGGAAAACTTGCCTTTGTATCTGGCCGCAGGCTGTGTGGGGGCGGGGTTGGGGGGCGATCTCTATCGCGCCGGCCAATCGGTGGAGCGTACCGCTCAGCAGGCTGCCGCTTTCGTTTTAGCCTATAAGGAAGCCACCCAATGAAAATAACCAAAATGACCACCTATCGGCTGCCGCCGCGCTGGATGTTCCTGAAAATTGAAACCGATGAAGGTATCGTCGGCTGGGGCGAGCCGGTGATTGAAGGACGGGCGCGCAGCGTGGAGGCGGCGGTGCACGAGCTGTCAGAATATGTGGTTGGCCAGGATCCCGCACGCATTAACGATATCTGGCAGACGCTCTACCGTGGCGGTTTCTATCGCGGAGGCCCAATCCTGATGAGCGCGATCGCCGGCATTGATCAGGCTTTGTGGGATATCAAAGGTAAGGCGCTGGGCGTACCGGTTTATCAGCTACTGGGTGGCCTGGTCCGTGACAAAATCAAGGCTTATAGCTGGGTGGGCGGAGATCGTCCTTCCGACGTGATCGCCGGCATCAACAAGCTGACGGAAATTGGCTTTGACACCTTTAAGCTTAACGGCTGTGAAGAGATGGGCATCATCGACAGTGCGCGTAAGGTGGATGCGGCGGTAGCGGTGGTGGCACAGATCCGCGAAGCCTTTGGCAACCGTATCGAGTTTGGTCTGGATTTCCATGGCCGCGTCGATGCGCCGATGGCCAAGATCCTGATCAAAGAGCTGGAACCTTACCGTCCGCTGTTTATAGAAGAGCCGGTGCTGGCGGAGCAGGCGGAATACTATCCGCGTCTGGCAGCGCAAACGCATATCCCGATTGCCGCCGGTGAGCGTATGTATTCACGCTTTGATTTCAAACGGGTGCTGGCGGACGGCGGCCTGGCAATTATTCAGCCGGACCTGTCTCACGCCGGTGGCATCACCGAATGCTTCAAGATCGCCGCAATGGCGGAGACCTACGATGTGGCACTGGCACCGCATTGCCCACTGGGGCCGATTGCGCTGGCTGCCTGTCTGCATGTGGACTTTGTGGCGCGTAACGCGGTGTTCCAGGAGCAGAGTATGGGCATTCACTACAATCAGGGGGCCGAACTGCTGGACTATGTGGTGAATAAAGATGATTTCAAAATGACCGACGGCCATTTCTACCCGCTGACCAAACCGGGGCTTGGGGTAGAAATCAACGAAGAGCTGGTGATCGAGCGCAGTAAACAAGCGACGGATTGGCGTAATCCGGTGTGGCGTTACCCAGACGGTGCAGTGGCTGAGTGGTAATTGCGTATTAAATAATAATTAAATTCACCTTTAACAGGCACCTCACAGTGTCTCGCTTGACGTCGCCGTCAGGCGAGGTACCTGGCTGAACATTAAGAGTGGAAGTGGGCCAGATGAATAACTGATTGTGCTTGCCAGTTAGTTATTAAATAAGCACCAGGGAAATTAACTTTATTATTTCCCATTATATTAACCGCTCCGATTTCTCATGGTGGATGTCGCGGCTGGTGCTTTGTCAGACCGCATGGTTGCTCCACGTCATTTGAAAAATAGTTAAATCATTATCAGTAACTCGACTCGGCGGCGCTACCCTACAATATCGCACCGCTATTATTAAAATCCGCAAAATAACGGAATAAAGATAATGGATACAACATTGACCTCAACACCAAGAAGTAAACGCCGCTATCTAACGTTATTAATGATATTTGTCACCGTGGTGATTTGCTATGTTGACCGTGCCAATCTGGCGGTGGCTTCGGCGCATATTCAACAAGAGTTTGGTATCAGCAAGGCGCAGATGGGTTATATCTTCTCGGCTTTTGCCTGGACCTATACCCTGTGTCAGATCCCGGGTGGCTGGTTTCTGGATCGCGTCGGCTCAAAGCTGACCTATTTTATTGCCATTATGGGCTGGTCGATCGCGACCTTGCTGCAGGGATTTGCCAGTGGCCTGGTCTCGCTGATTGGCCTGCGTGCGGTGACCGGGCTGTTTGAAGCACCGGCATTCCCCACCAACAATCGCATCGTCACCAGTTGGTTCCCCGAGCAGGAGCGAGCTTCGGCGGTGGGGTTTTATACTTCCGGTCAGTTTGTCGGGCTGGCCTTTCTGACACCGCTGTTGATCTGGGTGCAGGAATTGTTGAGCTGGCACTGGGTGTTCATCATTACCGGCGCGGTTGGTATTGTTTGGGCGCTGGTGTGGCAGCGTGTGTACCAGTCGCCGCGCCACAGCAAAGGGGTGAATGACGCCGAGCTGAAATATATCCAGGCCGGTGGCGGCATGGTGGACGGCGACGTCGCGTCGGAAAAGAAAAACCGTGTCGCGCTCACCGCGGCTGACTGGAAACTGGTGTTTCACCGCAAGCTGGTCGGTGTGTATCTGGGTCAGTTCGCCATTACTTCAACGCTGTGGTTCTTCCTCACCTGGTTCCCGAATTATCTGACGCAGGAAAAACACATTGCGGCGCTGACCGCCGGTTTTATGACCACGGTACCCTTCCTGGCGGCGTTCTGCGGCGTCTTGTTATCCGGTTTTGTTGCCGACCGCTTGCTGCGCAGTGGCCGTTCGATAGGGTTTGCACGTAAAACGCCGATCATCTGCGGATTGCTGTTATCCACCTGCATCATGGGGGCCAATTACACCAACGATCCGCTGTGGATTATGGTGCTGATGGCACTGGCGTTCTTTGGCAACGGTTTTGCCTCTATCACCTGGTCGCTGGTGTCATCGCTGGCACCGACCCGGCTGATCGGCTTGACCGGCGGGGTGTTCAACTTTGTCGGCGGGCTGGGTGGCATCACAGTACCGCTGGTGGTGGGTTATCTGGCGCAAGATTACGGGTTTGCTCCGTCGTTGATTTACATTGCGGTGGTGGCGTTGCTCGGTGCGTTGTCGTATCTGCTGTTGGTGGGTGATGTGAAACGCGTCGGCTGATCCGGTAAGATGGCGGCTCAGTGCCAGCATGAGCAGGGGAGCCGCCATGAGCCATCGGGAAAGACAGCTGACTTTTGATCCACGTGGACATCAGTTAACCAATATTAACGTCTGGACGCCGGACAGCCAGTGGCTGGCCTATGACGTACGCCCGAGCGGCGTTTCTTTCACCGGCCTGAGCATCGAGCGGGTGAACGTCGACAGCGGGGTGGTGGAAGTGGTGTATCGTGCCCAGCACGGTGCCCACGTGGGCGTGGTGACCGTCAGCCCCGATGCGCCGGCCCGCTATGCCTTTATTCACGGCCCGGAGCACCCTGATAGCGTCTGGCATTACGATTTTCACCATCGCCGCGGGGTGATCGTCAGCGAACCGGATCGCGAATTGGCCATTACCCTCGATGCGATGGATATCACCGCACCTTATACCCCAGGCGCCCTGCGCGGCGGCACTCACGTGCACGTGTTTAGTCCGGACGGCAGTCGCCTGAGCTTTACCTACAATGACCACGTGATGCATGAGCTGGATCCGTCGCAGGATCTGCGCAACGTGGGAGTGGCCGTGCCGTTACAGGGCGTGAATCCCCCCAAGCAGCATCCACGTGAATATGATGGCAGCCATTACTGCGTGTTGGTCAGTGAGACCACGCCGCAGCCGCAGCCGGGCAGTGACCAAATTAATCGAGCTTATGAAGAGGGCTGGGTCGGCCAACACGGCTATATCCGGCCAGACGGAAGGCAGCAGCGCTGGGCGCTGGCGTTTATCGGCGATACGATTTCCAGCAGCGGTGAAAAGCTGCCTGAGGTGTTTATTGTTGATTTGCCGCAGGATGATGCCGATTACGCCAAAGCTGGTGCCCGCCCGTTGCAAGGCACCGCGATCCATTTACCTGCGCCCCCCTTGGGGGTACGTCAACGTCGACTGACCTATACCGGCCAGCGGCGTTATCCCGGCGTAGTGACCACTCCCCGCCACTGGCTGCGCAGCTCACCCGACGGCAGTATGATTGCCTGCCTGATGAAGGATGACACGGGCGTCGTGCAACTGTGGACGCTTTCACCCAACGGCGGTGAACCGCACCAGGTCACTCGCGGTGAACAGGGGGTACAGTCGGCATTCAGTTGGCATCCGCAGGGGGGCCGGATTGCGCTGGTGTGTGATAACAGCCTGATGTTGTGTGAGGTGGCCAGTGGACGGATGCAGCGTTTGACGCAGCGTACCGCACTGCCGCCGTCGGGGGATGCGATCGTCTTCTCGCCGGATGGCAGTAAAGTGGCGTTTATGCGTGAGATCGACGGGTTCAGCCAGATTTTTGTGGCCGAGGTGTGAACCAATGCGGGCGCACGGCCCGCATCAGACGATTTTACTGCGGCGTGGCCGCGGCGGCATGGGCAGGGTCGCCGCTGGCGGCCAGATTCTGTTCTTCACCGCGCAAAATGCGTGCTTTCGGTGAGTCTGCGGTGCCGTCACTGCCGGAGCGCAGGTAGTCGTAAGGCAGCAACACGGTGTCCATCACCGCCGAGAAAGGCAGGTCCAACGCCACCAGTGGCATCATCGCCCAACTGGTATTGTCGTCCTTCAGAACGTCCATGCTGGCACGAGTGCCGGGATAGTAGCCCTGATTCGGGCCGGTGTGACTCATCACGCTGGAGCAGCCGTTAGTCGCTAACAGCATGCAACTGGTTGCTATGACTCTTATCGTTTTCATTTTCCATCCTGCAGGGTGCTGTTCCCCAAAATCTGCTGATCTATAACATCTTGTGGATGTTTTAAAAGGAGCAAGAGCCCGCTCTGTGGCGGCCGTCTCAGTTTATTGTAAGGGATAAAAAAACTTTCGCCGCACTGATTATCATTTTTTTGATCGTCACCGGTTGAAATGGTGAAAGCAACCCCCATTTTCTTAACAGAAGTAAATTAAGAATTTGCCGTAAGGGAATTCTGATTATTTAGCCTGTCCCTGGTGGAAGGCTTAATTATTAAACCTCGCTGAAGTGCCTTAGGAGGCTGTTTTATGCGTAATTTTGATCTCTCTCCGCTCTACCGTTCTGCGATTGGCTTTGACCGTTTGTTTAATGCGTTGGAGGCGGGCCAGAGTCAGGGGAATGGCGGCTATCCTCCTTATAATGTTGAGTTGGTGGATGAAAACCATTACCGCATCACTATCGCGGTGGCCGGTTTCGCCGAGCAAGAGCTGGAAATCACCGCCCAGGATAACCTGCTGATGGTCCGTGGTGCCCATAATAACGAACCGGCGGAAAGAACCTACTTATATCAAGGTATTGCCGAACGCAATTTTGAACGTAAATTCCAGTTGGCCGAGCATATTCAAATTAAAGGCGCCAAATTGGAAAACGGTCTGTTGTATATCGATATGGAACGCATCGTGCCGGAAACATTAAAACCGCGTCGGATCGAAATTAAATAATTCCTATTTCATCGGCGAAATGAACCGCCGGTGCAATGTTAGTTAACTTGCCTGCCGTCAGGGGGCGATTTAAACATCATCTCGCTTCATAGAAGGAGTTTGTACTATGCGTAATTATGATTTATCCCCGCTGCTGCGTCAGTGGATTGGCTTTGACAAGTTGGCCAGTTCAATGGGTGGCCAGGAGCCGCAAGGGTTCCCGCCTTACAACATCGAGAAAAGCGACGATAACCACTACCGCATTTCTCTGGCGTTGGCCGGGTTCAAACAAAGCGAACTGGATATTGAAGTCGAAGGCCCTCGCCTGACCGTGCGCGGTAAGCCGACGCCGCAGGAAAAACAGGTGGAATATCTGCATCAGGGGTTGGTGTGCAAAGAGTTCACACTGACCTTTACGCTGGCTGAGCATTTGCAGGTGTCCGAGGCCCAGTTTGAAAACGGCCTGCTGCATATCGATCTGGTACGTCAGGTACCGGAAGCCCTGCAGCCACAGCGGATCGCCATCGGCACCACGCCAGGGCTGGAAGCCAAATAATCGACTGAGAAATTACAACAATGCCCTATGAATTTCGAGTTGTAGCTAGGCGACCAACTCGCTCATCCTCAGGCGCTTACTTGAGTAAGTAACTGAGGTGAGCGAGTGCAGGTAACAACGCTGCAACTTGAAAGACGACGGGCATTAGGGGGGACGTCCTAATGGGCTTCCCCCCTTTGCTTTCTGTGGCTTGCGCCACAGTCACCCTTTCCCGCTTATGCCAAAATCCCTGTTAATTGTGCGTCTTTAACCGCAAACCGGTTGTTAAACTTCTGGCAAGGATGTGACCTATGAGCGAAATCGCCCTGACCGTCAGCATGTTGGCGTTGGTGGCCGTTCTCGGGCTGTGGATGGGTAACTGGAAGATCTATGGGGTGGGGCTGGGCATCGGTGGAGTGTTGTTCGGTGGCATCATCGTTGGGCATTTCGCCCAGAGTTGGCAGCTCAATCTTAACGGCGACATGTTGCACTTCATCCAGGAGTTCGGCCTGATCCTGTTCGTGTACACCATTGGTATTCAGGTCGGCCCGGGTTTCTTCTCTTCCTTGCGGGTCTCCGGACTAAGGCTCAATGGTTTCGCCATTTTACTGGTATTGGTTGGCGGGGTCGTTGCTGCAGTGGTTCATAAGCTGTTTGCCGTGCCGCTACCGATCATCCTGGGTGTGTTCTCCGGGGCGGTCACCAATACCCCCGCGCTCGGCGCCGGGCAGCAAATTCTTACCGATTTGGGGTCTGACCCGGCCCTGGTCGATCGCATGGGCATGGGCTACGCCATGGCTTATCCGTTTGGTATCTGCGGCATTCTGCTGGTGATGTGGCTGATACGCCTGTTTTTCCGCATTAATATCGAGCGAGAGGCGCAGGCGTTTGAAAGTAGCCTGGGCAACCAGCGCGAACTGCTGCACACCATGAACGTGGCAGTGTGCAACCCCAACCTGCAGGGAATGGCGATCAAAAATGTGCCGTTGTTGAACGGTGAGGACATCATCTGTTCGCGGCTGAAACGCGGCGATTTGCTGATGGTGCCGGCCCCGCTCGAGAAGCTGGAACTGGGCGATTATCTGCATCTGGTGGGCAAGCGCGAAAGCCTGGAAAATGCTCGGCTGGTGATTGGCGAAGAGGTCGACGTCTCGCTGTCAACGCGCGGTACAGAGCTGCAGGTGGTGAGAGCGGTGGTGACCAATGAGAAGGTGTTGGGCAGTAAAATCCGCGATCTGAACCTGAAGCAAAAATACGACGTGGTGATCTCGCGCCTCAACCGTTCCGGCGTCGAGCTGGTGGCCGGCAGCAATGTGACGCTGCAATTTGGTGACATTCTCAACCTGGTGGGCCGACCTGAATCGATCGAGGCGGTGGCGGCGATTGTCGGCAACGCCCAACAGAAGCTGCAACAGGTGCAAATGCTGCCGGTGTTTATCGGTATCGGCCTGGGGGTGCTGCTGGGGTCGGTGCCGCTGTTTATTCCGGGTTTCCCGGCGGCCTTGCGTCTGGGGCTGGCCGGTGGTCCGCTGGTGGCGGCGTTGATCCTCGGGCGTATCGGCAGCATCGGCAAGCTGTACTGGTTTATGCCGCCCAGTGCCAATCTGGCATTGCGTGAACTGGGGATCGTGCTGTTTCTGGCGGTGGTGGGCCTGAAGTCGGGGGGCAACTTTGTGGATACGCTGATTAACGGTGAAGGGATGGCCTGGATTGGCTATGGTGCGCTGATTACCGCTATCCCACTGCTCAGCGTGGGCGTCCTGGCGCGGATGGTGGGTAAGATGAACTACCTGACGCTGTCCGGCATGCTGGCAGGGTCGATGACCGATCCACCGGCGCTGGCCTTCGCTAACGGCCTGCACCCGACCAGCGGCGCTGCCGCGCTGTCCTACGCTACGGTTTATCCGTTGGCTATGTTCCTGCGCATCATGTCGCCACAGTTGCTGGCAGTGCTGTTTTGGGCCATGTAAAACGACGGGGCGCCACGCGTGCGCCCCCTTTTACCTATCAACCCGCTTCCTGGTGCGCGCGTTCGATCTCTTCCGCCAGGATTGCCACGCCACGCTCAATCTTCTCCGGATCCGGCACGTAGTTCATCCGCATGCACTGATGGGTATGCGGCCATTCGTGCTCCAGCCCCGGGAAGAAGTAGTGACCCGGCACCATCAGAACACCGCGTTTTTTCAGGCGCTGATACAGCAGTTCGGTGGTGATCGGCAGATCCTTGAACCACAGCCAGAGGAAAATCGCCCCTTCCGGTTTATGGATCAGGCAGCGCTCCGGTGACAGGTAACGGCGAATGATCTCGATAGTGTGCTCGACACGCTGTTGGTAAAACGGGCGGATCACCTCGTTTGACAACCGCAGCAGGTCGCCGCGTTCAATCATTTCCGTGGCCATCGCCGGCCCGATGCTGCCCGGTGACAGGCTGATGATACCGTTCATGTTGGTCAGGGCGCTGATGGTCTTCTCATCGGCGATCACAATGCCACAGCGTGAGCCGGGCAGGCCGAGTTTCGACAGGCTCATGCACAGAATGATGTTAGGGTTCCACAGCGGCGTCGCATCGCTGAAGATAATGCCAGGGAAGGGCACGCCATAGGCGTTATCGATCACCAGCGGAATATTGCGCTGCTGTGCCAACCGGTCGAGCTTCATCAGCTCTTCGTCGGTGATCACGTTGCCGGTAGGGTTAGTCGGGCGTGATACGCAGATCATGCCGATATCATCGCCGATGTTCAGGTGTTCGAAATCAACGTGATACTTAAACTGGCCTTCAGGCAGCAGCTCGATGTTGGGCTTGGCCGAGACAAACAGCCCTTCGTCCAACCCGGCATCGGCATAGCCAATATATTCCGGTGCCAGCGGGAACAACACGCGGCGGCGGCTGCCGTCGGCATAGCGACCGGCAAACAGGTTAAACAAGTAGAAAAACGCGCTCTGACTGCCATTTGTCAGTGCAATATTCTGTGGTGAGATCTGCCAGCCCAGTTCGTCGCGCAGCAGTTTGGCCAGCGCTTTCAGCAGGGCGTCTTTGCCCTGCGGGCCGTCATAGTTACACAGCGCCTCGGTCAGTTTGCCCTGGTCGAGCATCTCCTGACACAGCTGTTTGAAGTAGCTTTCCATCTCTGGGATTTGCGCCGGATTACCGCCGCCAAGCATGATGGCACCGGGGGTGCGCAGGCCTTCGTTCAGGTCATCCATTAAACGGGTAATGCCCGCATAACGGGTAAATTTGTCGCCGAAAAGTGAAAAAGTCATAGGTGCAGCTGTATTGTTTTTAGCAGGTAATCGCCCACCATACCGCCAGACAATTTTCGGTGCAATGCGGTTCACAAAACAACCACCGGGAGTAAATTTCACATAATGGTTGTTTCTCAGCATATTCCGCTGAATTAATCTGACCGATCGCCGACCCACACCACCATCACCTTATCGTCGCCGAGCCGGCGGCTGAAGGCGTAGTAGTGCGCCGTTTGCTGCGACTGCTGGGTGCCAGCACCTATCGCCGGATGGCGAGCGCGGAATTGTCCCAGTCGCTGCCAGTGCGTCAGCAGGGGGGCTTTGTCGCCCTGCAGTTCGCGCCAGTTCATGTCGGAACGGGTACCCTGCAGCGGATCCGAACCGGTCGGGCCAAGCTGACGGCCACTTTCATCACCGTAGTAAATCTGTACCGCGCCGGGGGCCAGCAGCAGCAGATCGGCGGCGCGCTGTTGCAGCGGCAGCGACCCTTTGGCGTCACTGGCGAAGAACAGCCGGGTATCGTGCGAGGAGATATAACTTAACACGTTGAAATCCTGAAGCTTGTCGGCCATCTGTTGGTAGGTGGCGTCGATGCTGGAGAAGCAACCCAGAGCCTGCGACGCCTGATCCTGGAAATCAAAATTGATCATCGCGTCGAAACCGTTCTGGTAGTAATCGCTTTTCATCACGCCATGCCCCCAGGCTTCGCCGGTCATCCAGAACGGGGCGTTATCCAGCGCCTGCTGCGGATGGGCGGCTTTCCACTCGGCCAACGCCGCCGTGGCACGCTGCTTCAACAGCGTCAGGGTCGGTTTCTCTACGTGCTTGGCGGTATCGACGCGGAAGCCGTCAATGCCGTAGTCGCGCACCCATTGACTGAGCCAGGTGGTCAGGTAGTCGCGGGTAGTTGCACCGGCAATGTCCTGTGCGGCAGTATCGGGTTTGTGGCGATAAAACAGCGGCAACCCACTGGCACCGGGCGCTTCAGTTTTGATGTCCGGGAGGAAGGCCAGCGACATGGTGAGGTCGTCATAGCCCGGCGAGTCGTAGTCGCCGATATCGGTGCGGATCCAGTTTTTGCCCCACCAGGTGCTCCAGCCGGCCTTATCGCTGAAGTTGATGTAATCATTGAAGCTGTGCCAGTTTTGGCCTGCCGCCGGTCGCCAGTCGCCCCAGTTTTTACCCAGCGTTTTTTCGATCTCCGCGCCTTTCAGATACAGCGAGCCGAACTGGAAGGTCTGCATATCCGCCAGCGTGGCGTAACCGACATGATTGACTACCACGTCAAACAGAATGCGGATCCCGCGCTGGTGCGCCTGCTCAACCAGCGTGCGCAGATCCTGCTCGTTGCCCATGTTGGCATCGAGTCGGGTCCAGTCCAGCGCGTAGTACCCGTGATAGGCGTAATGCGGAAAGTCGCCCTTGGTGCCGCCGCCGACCCAACCGTGGATTTGTTCCAGCGGCGAACTGATCCACAACGCATTGACGCCGAGCTGTTGCAGGTAATCGAGCTTTTGCGTCAGGCCGGCCAGATCGCCGCCGTGGAAGGTACCGATCTCCTGCATGCCGTCACTGCGGCGGCCGTAGCTGTGGTCGTTGGCCGGGTTGCCGTTCTCAAAGCGATCGGTCAGGGCGAAGTAAACGGTGGCGTTGTGCCAGTTGAACGGAGCGGCTTTCTCGCTGCTTGCCGACTCCAGCAACAGTAATCCTCCGCTGCCTACGGCAGGTTGCAGGGTGACTTTGCCCTGGCTGACCTTCGCCGTTTGGCCAGAATAGAAATCACGCAGCGTTTCGCCTTCGGTAAAGGTGCCCGATACGTCAAGCGTGAGCGGCTTGCCGTCCCAGCGTTGGCAGGTGTGTGCCACCGAAGCGGTGGCGGTTTCTGCTGCTGTTTTCAGACTGAGCTGCAACGTCGGCGTTCCGCTGCGGGTGTCGATACGCACCTGGTATTCACCGGCGCGGAACAGTCGCCAGTTAACCGGCGGATTATTGCCGCAGGGCTGCAGCGACAGGGTTTGATTCAGTTTGGCCGTGGCAGTTGGCTGCCAGCACTGTTGGTCCTGGTAAATCTTCAGCGGCAGTTCGCCTTTGGGCAAGGTGGCGTGGCTGGTGAACAGGCCGCTGGCGGATTCGTCAAAGGCCGGGAAGCTTTGCAGCGTCCAGCTCGCCATTGCCGCCGGTGACAGCAGCATCAGCAGGGGAAGGGTCAGGCGTTTCATGGCTCTCCTTACGCGTGGCAGGAAGCGTTTTTATTGTAGGGTAATGTCCAGTGTGACTAATGACGAAAAAATAGCCTCATCCCGGCGGGGAATTTCGGGGGGAGGAGAAGGAAGGGGGAGAGGGATGGAACGAAATGGGCGGCCACTGCCGCCCTTCATGACTATTTTTTCAGTAGCTGCGGGTTAACGCAGTTTTCTTTGACCGTGCCGGTCAATGCGGCAATCAGGTTGTCGACGGCGCATTCGGCCATACCGTAGCGGGTCTCATGGGTCGCAGAACCGATATGCGGCAGCGCCACTACGTTTGGCAGAGTCAGCAGCGGTGAAGACACGTCCAACGGCTCTTTTTCGAACACGTCCAGCCCGGCAGCGTGGATAGTACCGTTTTGCAGCGCTTCGATCAGTGCCGCTTCGTCCACCACCGGGCCACGACCGGCGTTGATCAGAATGCCGTTCTTTTTCATCTTCGCTAATTGTTCACGGCTGATCATATGGAAGGTTTCATCGGTCAGCGGCAGCGTAATGCAGATGAAATCGGATTCGGCCAGCAGGGTATCCAGATCGCAGCGGCGGGCGTTAAAACGTTGTTCCGCTTCTTCATGAGTGCGGCGTGCGTTATACAGCACCGGCATGCCGAAACCGAAGTGCGCACGTTGTGCCAGTGCCAGCCCGATCCGCCCCATACCGAGGATGCCGATGGTTTTATGGTGCACGTCGACGCCAAACCAGTCGGCCCCGATACTGCCCTGCCATTCGCCGGCTTTCACCCGCTCGGCCACTTCCACTACCCGGCGCGCCGTTGCCAGCACCAGACTCATGATGGTATCGGCGACGGTTTCGGTCAGCACGGTCGGGGTATGCATCAGCAGCACGTTATGGGAGTTAAGCGCGTCAACGTCGAAATTGTCGTAACCGACGGAGATGGTTGAGGCCGCACGCAGTTTGGGTGCCTGCTGCAGGAAAGCCTCATCAATTTTACCGCCGGAACCGATGATCCCTTCCGCCTGTTGCAGCGTCTGGCGCAGCTCATCGCGGTTATCCGGGTTCAGGCCGTCGAAGGCGTGCACGGTGAAGTGCTGTTCCAGACGTTCACGCAGGTCGGCGGGAATGCTTTTGTATAAAACGATAGAAGGCTTCATCACGAACTCCAGCAATACCCTTCGTCTTTCAGACTGCAGCGTTGTTAACTGCTCGAACTTCCTCCAGTTACTTACTTAAGTAAGCGCCTGGGGGAAGTTCGTTTGTCGCCTAGCTGCAGCCTGAAATCCATTGGGTATATTCAACAGAAAATAAATTATAACGAGACTAAGCCAGTTGTGGTTGGGCCTCGTTGCGAGCGGGCTTGACGATTAGCGTCAGCACCACCGCCACCAGCAGGGCAATGGCCATAAACATATAAGAAGCTGCCGGGCTGCCGGTAGCGCCATTCAGGTAACCGACAAACCACGAGCCGAAGAAGGAGCCCAGCGCCCCCATACTGTTGATCAGCGCCATGGCGCCACCGGCGACGTTTTTCGGCAGCATTTCAGGAATGATGGCGAAGAAGGGTCCATAAGGGGCGTACATGGCGGCACCGGCAATCACCAGCAGGGTGTAAGAGACCCAGAAATGGTTGGCACCGACGGCGTAGGAGCCGAAGAATGCCAGCGCGCCGATCAGCAGCAGTGGCCAGACGAACAGCTTGCGGTTTTGCATTTTGTCCGAGGCCCAGGATACCAGGATCATGGCGATAGTGGCCGCCAGATAAGGCACCGCCGACAGCCAGCCGGCCTCCACCATGCCCATCTGCATGCCGCTGCGCAGGATCGAAGGCAACCACAGCACGAAGCCATACACACCGATACTCCAGGCAAAGTACTGTGCACACAGCAAAATCACGTTGCGTGAGCGGAAGGCTTCACCGTAGTTACGTACCGCTTTAATGCCTTTTTGTTCTTCTTCCAACTGCTGCTGCAAGGCCAGCTTTTCATCATCGTTCAACCATTTGGCCTGCGCCGGTTTGTCTTTGGCCAGTACCCACCAGCAGAAGGCCCAGATCACCGCCGGAATACCTTCAAAGATAAACATTTCACGCCAGCCATAGGCGTGGATCAGGTAGCCGGAAACCACCGACATCCACAGCACCGTTACCGGGTTGCCGAGGATCAGGAAGGTATTGGCGCGTGAGCGTTCTGATTTGGTGAACCAGTTGCTGATGTAAATCAGCATTGCCGGCATGACCGCGGCTTCCACCACGCCGAGGATAAAGCGGATAGCAGCCAGCATGGGGATATTACTGACCATGCCGGTCAGTGAGGCGCAGGCACCCCACAGGATCAGGCACCAGAAAATCAGTTTTTTAACGCTGCGGCGTTCGGCATAGATAGCACCGGGGATTTGGAAAAAGAAATAACCGAGGAAAAACAGCGCGCCCAACAGCGATGACATGCCTTTGGTGATGCCCAGATCGTCATTGATGCCGGCGGCCGAGGCAAAGCTGAAGTTGGCTCGGTCGAGATAGGCCAGGCTGTAGGTGATAAACACGATGGGCATGATGTACCACCAGCGTTTAGCCGCGAGAGTCGCTTTGTTCATGTTCAGATTCCTCAGTGTTCTCTCAACGCGTCCTGGTTGTAGGGCCAGAGGTACACGTCATGCAGAGAAGTCGGTTAACCGATTATGTTTGTTATATTTATTCAGCCAACGCCGCGCGGGTCGGCAAGCCTTCGCTGTCACCGATCGCCTGGATCGCCAGCGAGCCGATTTTGTTGCCGCGTTGCACCGCCTGTTTCAGCGTTTTGCCTTCCAGCAGGGCGCTAATGGTCCCGACGGCAAAACCGTCTCCCGCCCCCACGGTATCCACCACGTTGCTGACTTTGACGGCCGCGACAGTCGCCTGATCGCCAGCCGCGGTTTTAAACCAGGCGCCGTCCGGACCGGTTTTGATGATCACCGCCTGTACGCCGCGTTCCAGGTAAAAATCGGCAATACCTTCCGGCGTTGATTGGCCGGTGAGGATTTGCCCTTCTTTCAGCCCCGGCAGCACCCAGTCGGCGGCAAACGCCAGCTTATTCAGCTGTTCGATCATCACCTGTTGGCTGGACCACAGCACCGGACGCAAATTGGGATCAAACGAAATGGTTTTGCCCATCGCCCGCATTTCACGTGCGGCGTGGTGACACAGCGCCAGCGACTGGCCGGACAGGGCCGCGGCCACGCCACTCAGGTGTAGATGGCGAGCGGAACCGAAGTAATCGCGGTTGAAATCGTCCACTGAAAGATGGCTGGCTGCCGAGCCTTTGCGGAAATACTCCACGCTGGGATCGGTACCATCGGTGGTTTTAGATTTGATCTGAAAACCGGTCGGGTAATGGCCGTCTACCGTCACCTGCTGGGCGTTAATGCCTTCTTTTTTCAATTGTTGCAGGGTGAAACGGCCGAAAGTGTCGTTGCCGACGCGGCTGACCCAGCCGACGTTCAGGCCCAGGCGTGCCAGACCGATCGCCACGTTCAGCTCGGCACCGGCAATGCGCTTGGTGAAGGTTTCTACTTCCGCCAGGTCGCCGGTTTGGGCTGCCACGAACATGGCCATGGCTTCACCCAGAGTGACGACGTCCAATGGGGTGCTATGTGCGGTTGTCAGCATGGTCATGATGTTTTACTCCGCGCGCAGCAGGTTAACGTAGTAGCGGGTTACCTCTTCCAGACTGTCGCCCTGCAACGGGAATTCAATGCCGCGTGGCGCATCCAGTGGCAGGCGGGTCAGCAGCTCACGCCATTTACCGTCACTGTCATCCAGCGCCACGGCGCGCCAACCGCGCAGGCCATGGGTGGCGGCTTTAACGTGGACATAGCTGACGTGGCGAGCCAAACGCTCGGCAGCGGCGAAGGCGTCTTGCCCCACCCAGTGCCAGTTGGCCATATCGAAAGTCATGCTGACCGGCAAACGGTTATCTTCCGCCGCGTGGAAAAAGGCATTGAGCAGCGACAAAATGCCGCAGTCCGGGGTCTGGTCATTTTCAACCACCAGGCTGACCGGATGCTGCTCCAGGGCCACTTTCAGTTCGGTAAAATCGAAGCCCGGCTGGTAGTGGCCCAGGGATAATTTTAACTGGCGTGCGTTCAGCGTCTGGGCTTCCGCCAGCAGCGCCGGCAGGTTGGGGTTCAGCGTATGCTGTGGGGTAAACAGGGCTTCTGGTGCGGAGTAAACGACGAACAGGTGCTGCTGTTCAATGGCCTGAGACAATGCCGGCAGGTTCTGTAGTTCCTGGGCAGTGAACAGTTCGCGGCGGATTTCTACGCCGTCGGCGCCTGCACCGGCGATGATCGGCAGTAAAGCGGCCTGGCCGCCGAGCTGCTGGACAGTATCGGTGCCGTAGGCACCGGTCACCACGATAATTTCTTTGGTCATTTTTTTGCTCCTGAGGTGGTGTTATTCCCACCGCTGCTGTTAACCACACGTTAAATGGTACCGGTTCCAGGCGAAAGCGACAGAGTGTAAAAATATGATCGCAATCACGAACCTGAGCAAAAAATAGTCTGAGTAGGGCGTTGGAGGAGCGCCGCAAGCCGCGCTCCTGCCGGGGAGAAGGGAATTATCGGGTGGTAGAGCCGCGCACGATCAGTTCGCCGGGGAACATTTGTTCGCTGATTGGTGTACCCAGGCCCTGAATGCGTTGCACCAGTTGCTCGAGTGCGGCATGGCCCATTTGATAGGTGGGCTGTTTCAGGGTGGTGATGCCCACCCCGGCCAGTTCAGCCCATTCCAGCTCGTCAAAACCCAACAGGCCGATATCGCTGCCCCACTGAATACCCAGGCGACGCATGGCGCGCGCCACCTGCAAGGTCAGGGCACCGTTGGCGGAAATCACTGCCTTGCGCATGCCGCGATGGCGGGTATTGAAATCACCGATCACGGCTTCCAGTTGCTTAACGTCGTTAAGCGGTGTTTCGGCCTGTTCGGCCAACAGCCCGGCATGTTGCGCCATGGTTTGGTTGAAGGCATGCAGCCGTTCCAGCCGGGTATTGACCGTGCCGATCGGCTCGCTGAGAAACAGAATGGCTTCGAAACCCTGTTGCAGCAGGTGTTCCGTGGCAATCGTCGCCGCTTCATGATTGTCGAGACCGACCACGTCGCAGGCGAAATCATGAATTTTGCGGTCGATCAGCACCATCGGCAGCATCGATTGTTGCAGCGTCGACAGCGCCTCTTCGCGCATGCCAACCGCGTTGACTACGATACCCTCAACCCGGTAGCTGCTGAGCAGTTGCAGGTAGTGCTGCTCCTGATTGACCTCGTTATTGGTATTACACACCAGCAGGGTAAAGCCGTGTTGACGGCAGGCCGCTTCGATGCCGCGCATCACGTCCACCGAGTAGGGATTGGTGATATCGGCGATGATCAGGCCAATCAGTCGCGTCTGTCCGCCCTTCAGGCTGCGTGCCATCTGGCTTGGCCGGTAGTCGAGCTGGAGGATCGCCTGTTCGATACGCTGTTTGAGATCGTCAGAAAGCAGGTGCTGCTCACCATTCAAATAGCGCGATACGCTGGTTTTACCGGTCTTGGCGGTTTTCGCCACATCGCTGATGGTGGCTCGCCCCGAGGCGCGTATTGCCTTAACACTGCTCACAGCCGATCTCCCCTGTGGTTAATTGCCAAGGAGACTAACACACCCGACGCGGAGCCGGAATGTTGAATGGCAGAGTGCCGGGGGAATAAGAAACGGCGGGGCATCGCGCCCCGCACGGGATTACTGCAGCGGGCTGAGAGTGATCTCAACGCGGCGGTTTTGCGCCTTGCCTTCAGCGGTGCTGTTGGAGGCGATCGGGTTATCCGGACCGGCACCTGAGGTACGAACGCGGTTGGCCGCTACGCCCTGGGTGATCAACGCGCTGCCAACGCCGTCGGCACGTTGCTGCGACAGGGTCATGTTCAGCGCACGGGAGCCGGAGCTGTCGGTGTAGCCGATCACGTTAACCGCGGTTTTCGGGTACTCCTTCAACACCATGGCCACGCCGGTCAGGGTGTTGGCACCCGCCGGTTTCAGGGTGGCGCTGCTGCTGTCGAAGGTGACGTTGTTTGGCATGTTCAGCACGATATTGTCGCCCTGACGGGTCACGCTAACGCCGGTGCCTTTCATTTTGTCGCGCAGTTTGGCTTCCTGCACGTCCATGTAATAACCGGCACCGCCGCCCAGTGCTGCACCGGCTGCTGCGCCGATCAGTGCACCTTTGCCGCGGTCTTTTTTCGACGAGGACAACATGCCGACGCCTGCGCCCAATGCCGCGCCGATCCCTGCGCCAATGCCGGATTTACCGGCTTCAGATTCCCCGGTGTATGGGTTGGTGGTACAGGCTGACAGCGTGAGCGCCAGGCTCACCGCGCCGGCAATAATCGCAATGCGTTTTTTCATGTTTTATCCTTTGTGGCATCAAAATCTGTGTGCGTCAGTCCAAGCTGGGGGACGCTAAAAAACCGTTGGCCGCCTGGCATGCCAGATTGCGGCGCTACTATGACGCGTATCCTCTCCGGCAGTTCCGGAAAAAAACGTGACAAATTATAAGCGGCTCACGGGCTGCGCCTGTTATCCGGCAAAACGGAGGGGAATACCATGCAGCGGAATCTGAATTGAACGCACCCCGGTGCGGGATGCGTTGTTTTTAGCCAAAAGTGACAGAAATCAAACGGGGGAAGCCCAGTTCATGATCAGCGTATAGGCTTGAGTTTCTTCATTTAACAGGCGCTGGGTCACCTGAAAACCCTGCTTGTGGTAGAACGCGCAGGCGCGCAGATTCTGCTGATAGACCTCCAGGCTCAGCCGGGGGTAACGCTGTTGGACATGCGTCATCAGTGCCTGGCCGACGCCACGGCCGTGAAACGCCTGGTCAACAAACAGCGCGCCAATAAAGCGTTGATCCAACACGCTGATAAAGCCGACGATCTCCCCTTCATGCCAATAGGCCCAACTGTGCGCTCGCGGCAGGTAGTTCTCCCGTACCAGCGTTGCGCTTTCCAGCCAGTAGCTTTCCTTCACGAACGGATGGGCAGCGATGGTACTGGGCAGCCACAGGGCCATCAGCCGCGGCAGATCGACCGGCTGACAAGGGCGGATCGCTACGGCTTTGGGTAGCAGATGCAGCCCGTCAGATGATCGTTCACCAGCCCGCTGGCCTGCATAAAGGCGTAACAGGTGGTAGATCCGATAAACTTGAAGCCGCGTTTTTTCAGCGCCTTGGACATGGCGTCCGAGCGTTCGGTTTTGGCCGGTACCTCGCTCAGGTGTTGCCAGCGGTTGAGCAATGGCTCGCCGTCGACAAAGGTCCAGATAAAGCTGACGAAATCTTCCCCAGCGGCTTCCATCGCCAGATAGGCCCTGGCGTTGGCGATAATAGCTTCGATTTTGCCCCGGTGGCGGATAATGCCGCTGTCCTGCAGCAGCGTTTCCACCTCTTGTTCGCTGATGGCTGCCACCCGCTGCGGATCGAAATTGTGGAAGGCGCGACGGTAGTTCTCACGCTTTTTCAACACGGTGATCCACGAAAGCCCGGCCTGCTGTCCTTCCAGACAAAGCATTTCAAACAGTTCACGCGGATCGGTGGTCGGTGCGCCCCATTCCTTGTCGTGATACTCGAGATATAACGGATCTGCCGTCACCCAACCGCAACGTTCATTGACCATAATGACTGTCCTTGTGCTGTGTTTATTTACAGTAAGCATCGCCCGAAGTGGTGAACTTGGCAAGCCCCTGATTGTTTTATCATCAGTCGGCTTGACGTGGCGAAAAAGCCAGCAATATTTACTAGATGGCCGGCACTAAAAAAAGGCCAATGATAAAGCGGTTTTCCTTCATTTGCTGGCTCTCTGGAGTCTATTCATGCCTCTAAAAATAACTCGTATGCCCCGCCCGGCGGTGCTTGCAGTGGCGATATTATGCAGTATGACCACCCCGGTGCTGGCCTATGACCAACTCTATGTCTTTGGCGACAGTCTGAGCGACACCGGCAACAATGGTCGCTTTACCTACGACAGCAATAAACACCTGTTGTATGACGAAGTTTTGGCGCAGCGCATTGGTGCGGCGCTGGTGGCCTCGGACAACGGGGGCGACAACTATGCCGCCGGTGGTGGCGTGGCAGTGCCGACGCTCAACCCGGCGGATAACACTCAGGATCAGGTCCAGAGCTATCTCAATCGGGTCAATGGCCGGGCTGACGGTGACGGACTGTATATTCACTGGATTGGCGGCAACGATCTGGCGGCGGCGGCGTTAAACCCGATAACCGCGCCGGGTGTGGCCTACAACAGTGCCGCGGCAGCCGCTGCGCAGGTTCACTCTTTGCTGAACGCCGGTGCCGGTACGGTGATCGTCCCGACGGTGCCGAATATTGGCTCGACGCCGCAACTGATGGAGCTGATTATCCAGCAGGCGCTGACTCCGGTGCAAAACACGGCGGTACAGGCGGCCTACGCCACCCTTAATTCACTGGCTACGCCGGATAACGACTCGCGTACCCAGGCCATCCACCAGGCGCTGACGGCGGCGGCGGCGCAGGGCAGTGCGATCCCGCAGGTGCAGCAGGCGATTGCGGCACAGCTGATTGCCGCCTTTGACAACCTGAGTGCTCAGGCCGGGCAACTGACCGATTTTTACAACCAGAGCGAGGACCACCTGCTGGCGCAGGGCAGCGGTAATATCGTTCGGGTCGACGTAAACAAACTGTTTAGCGAGGCGATTGCCAACCCGGCGCAGTTTGGTTTTACCAATACCGCCGGTATGGCCTGTCCGCCGGGCGTCTCTTCCGCCGTGTGCAGTTCTGCCACGCCGGGTTTTGACAGTAGCCAATCCTATCTGTTTGCCGACCATTTCCACCCCAGCCCGCAGGCGCATCAATTGATTGCCGATTACATTCAGGCGGTACTGGACGGCCCAGCGCAGGTGGTGGCGCTGAATCAGGCGACGGCGGCCATGGCGCGCGACAGCCGTGCCACCCTCGACAGCCGCTTCCAACAGTTGCGTAATGGTGATAATCCGCAAGGCGCGCTGGGCGTGTTCGGCGGTTATGCCGGGCAACACTATGACTATTCTTCCAATCTGGCCGCCGGTGACGGCAACGCCACCACCCATAATCTGACGGTCGGGGTGGATTACCAGTTGACCGACGGCTGGTTGATTGGGGCGCTGATTTCCGGCTCCAATGACGATCAACAGCCCTCCAGCCGCTACGACTATAAGGCACGTGGCCTGCTGTTTTCGGCCTTTACCGCTCTGGATGTGTTTGAGCACGGCTGGGTGAATGCCGATTTGCATTACGCGACGATGGATTACGATGATATTCGCCGCAGCATGCAGCTTGGGGCGTTAAATCGCACCGAAACCGGCAGCACCGACGGTAAACAGTGGGGGGCACGGATCACCGCCGGTTACGACTTCCCGGTGACCTCTTACCTGACCACCGGTCCGATGGCGCAGTTCGCCTGGGATTACAGCAATGTCTCCGGTTACAGTGAAGACGGCAACGACAGCACCGCCATGCGCTTTAACGACCAGACCTACCATTCGCAGATTGGTGCGCTGGGCTGGCGATTGGACAGCAACTTCGGCCTGTTTAATCCGTACGCCGAGGTGAGTTATCAGCATCAATTTGGTGATGATGTTTACCGGGCCGGCGGCGGGCTGAAATCCACCCAGACTTCTTTCACCCGCGACAGCGCCAATCAGGATAAAAACTGGGTGGATGTGACGCTGGGGGCGAACATGCCGTTGACCGATCAGGTGGCAGCGTTCGCCACCGTTTCACAGACCGGTGGCCTGAGCAGCGGCGAACAGTTTATGTATAACGTCGGCGTCAGCGCTCGGTTCTGATAGCTCAAGCGTGTGGGTCTGTCTAAATCACAGGCCCATTCAATTAAGTCGGCCTGGTTTTGACTGGGTTTTCCGCCTTGATTTTTTCGCTGCTACATTTTGAAAAATAAGTATTTTATTGGAATTTTCACCGAAGAAATCAGGGGCTAGCCTTATAGGGTATTTACATACCCTAGGAAAAAGCATAGTGTTGTTACTGTACTTTAGTAGGGTGCTTGATGACAGGCGCTTTACAGCGACGAAATAGGAAATCACAAAAAAAGTCGCTTTGCAACTTATGCTCCAACATCAGGGAATTACTATTAATCAATAAGATAGTATTGATAGCCAATTACTCACTCCACTTGAATGTGCCCTTCTGGGCGCTTCAGTTTTCCTGTCTGGCTAATTTTTCTGCTCATCGTTCTATCACTTTGCGTTAAAATTTACCCTAACCTACCGTTAGACCAGACACTTTTTTTGACCCTCTGGTCGCTTCTGTAGGCGATAGAATTTTAATACACATTTCAAATACTGCTATATTATACGTTTACTTTCTTCCACGGAGGCGTTTACGTGACTAGCTCATTTTTCGATAATGAATTAATCAATGAGGGAATTAAAAGGGATTTAGAGAGTAATATTATCAATTATAATAACATAAAATATGCTTATGCTATTATGAACAAAAGAAATCCAACGAATTTTTCTGTTATTTCAAATAGAGTGGATTGGTTTGAGATTTATACGAAAAATAACTTTCAATTTATCGATCCCGTACTGATTACTGCATCCAATCGCATAACCCCCTTTGCCTGGGATGAGAATCTGATTGTGGAATCAGGCGTGAAATTCTCAAAATTATTTGACGCCGCTAAAAATTATAACATCGTTAATGGCTATACCTTTGTCCTTCATGACCATCATCACAATCTTGCCGTGTTATCTTTCTTCCTGGACGATAAAAACTCTGGAAATATAGACCTAATAGAGAAAAATAAAAACAAGCTGCAAATGTTATTAATAGCAATGCATGAAAGATTAGTTGGGGAATACCAGAGCCTGAACAGTACGGGCTATTTCGAAAGAATAAACGACAAGGAAATCTTCTCCGTTCGTGAAAATGAGGTGCTTTATCTGGCCAGTATGGGGAAATCCTATCCAGACATTGCACTTATCTTGGGCGTGAAGCTAACGACAATAAAATACCACATTGGTAACGCGGTAAAAAAACTGGGCGTTACCAATGCCAAACATGCCATTAGGCTTGGGGTTGAGCTTCAGTTAATCCGACCTGTCCTCTTCGAGGAGGAAGGCTAACCAAAATTAACTTAACTCGACATGCGTTAATCTGACGGCATCCTTGCCTCATGGTTTTGTTGTTATCGCTGCGCTGCGTGCTGAATACCACGATGGTGTGAAAGCGAGCTGTCGGCCCCGATCTTTCTTTCCGGCTGCAGCAAGGTCATGCACAGCATGCTGCAGAAAGACACCACGGCGGTGGCTAGGAACATGGCGCCATAGCCGTGGTGTTGTGCCAGCCAGCCGCTCAGCATCGGTGCGGTGATCGAGGCAATATTGGCAATCGCCAGCGTCATACCGCTGTAGGCGCCTACTGAAGCCTTCGGTGTGACGTCGATCACCACCGACCAATACACATTATTCACCAGTGCATTCAGCGCGTTACCCAGTGTCATCAGCAGAATGATTTCGGTCGGCGTGCTCATAAAGGGGATCAGCAGGAAGCAGGTGCCGGTCAGCAGCAGCGTGACTGCCGCAAACAGATTACGGGCCAGCCGCAGGTTGCCGAAGCGTCTCAGCAGCGCATCGGCGATGCGACCGCCGAGCAGAACGGTGAAACAGGCACCACTCCACGGGATCATCGCCACATACCACAGCGAGTGCAGATCGTAATTAAAGGTGTCTTGCAGGTATTTGGGCCCCCAGGTGACCAGCACAAAGGTGACATAGAGGAAAGAGAAGTAACCCAGGGCGTTAAACACCAGCGTACGGTTGGTGAAGAAAGCCCACCACGGCAGACGTGGTTGTTGACTGTCTGCGTCCTGATCGGCGCTGATGGCTGCCAGTTCGGCTGCGTTGACTTCCGGATGCTCTTGCGGCGTGTCGGTGAAGAAGCGGGCAAACAGCAGAATGGCGATCAGCGAGAACAAACCCAGCAAAATAAACATGCTGCGCCAGTCATCGGTCAGCAGTAGCAAACCCACCGCCAGCGGCGCGGTCAGCAGCGATCCCACCTGGGTGCTCAGCAGCCCGATGCCCAGCGAAAACCCGCGCTCTTTACGCGGTGCCCAGTTAGCGATGGTTTTGTTCATCAGCGCATAGGCCGGGCCTTCGGCAAAACCAAACATGATGCGCAGTGCGGCGAAACCCATGATTGCTGAACCCCCGAATAGTGCTACCCCCAGCTCACCCGCCCAGGCGGTGGCGATCTCCAGCAGCGACCACAGTGCCCCGGCGATCAGCCAGACCTTTTTGGTGCCGACGCGGTCGGCCAGGAAGCCTCCGCACAGCGAACCAAACAAATAGCCAAAGCCGAAGTAGCCGAGTACGGCACCCAGTTGGGCTTTGTTGAAGTTGAATTCACGGGAGATATCGTTGGCGGCGAAGGAAAGCGCACCGCGATCGACGTAGTTGATCAACGCAATAAAGAACACCATGGCAAAAATACGGTAGCGATAGCGGCTGTCGGTTAAGGCGGTAGTCATCAGCGAACCTCCTGAAATGTTGATTATCAGGACGCTAGCAAGGTTAGTGCCACTCTCGGCGGCCAGGGAGGGCAGGGGTTCGTTATGTGTCCGCAGCGTGAAACCGTGCCATGCGGGCGCATTTGCCCCATTTCAGTGCGTAAAAACACCGCGCTTCTTTGATGATTCGCACTTGTTGCCGGATTCGGGCTGTATATCTTACGGTCAACGGGTATACTGGCGCATCCCATTTAAATCCACTTGTATCGCGTGCGAATTCAACATGCAAAAGTTTGATACCAAGACCTTTCAGGGCCTGATCCTGACACTGCAGGACTATTGGGCGCGCCAGGGCTGCACCATCGTTCAACCATTGGACATGGAAGTCGGCGCGGGAACCTCACACCCGATGACCTGCCTGCGCGCACTGGGCCCGGAGCCTATGGCCACCGCCTACGTGCAGCCATCCCGCCGTCCGACCGACGGCCGCTACGGTGAAAACCCGAATCGCCTGCAACATTACTATCAGTTCCAGGTGGTGATTAAGCCGTCACCGGACAACATTCAGGAACTGTACCTGGGCTCGTTGAAAGAGCTGGGTCTGGATCCGACCATTCACGACATCCGTTTCGTAGAAGATAACTGGGAAAACCCGACGCTTGGCGCCTGGGGTCTGGGCTGGGAAGTGTGGCTGAACGGTATGGAAGTGACGCAGTTCACTTACTTCCAGCAGGTTGGCGGCATGGAGTGCAAACCGGTAACCGGCGAGATCACCTACGGTCTGGAACGTCTGGCGATGTATATCCAGGGCGTGGACAGCGTCTACGATCTGGTGTGGAGCGACGGCCCGCTGGGTGTGACCACCTATGGTGACGTGTTCCACCAGAACGAAGTGGAGCAGTCTACTTATAACTTCGAATACGCCGACGTGGACTTCCTGTTCTCCTGCTTTGAGCAGTACGAGAAAGAAGCCCAGTCGCTGCTGGCGCTGGAAAAACCACTGCCGCTGCCGGCTTACGAACGTATTCTGAAGGCTGGCCACACCTTCAACCTGCTGGATGCGCGCAAGGCGATCTCGGTGACCGAGCGTCAGCGTTATATTCTGCGTATCCGCACGCTGACCAAAGCCGTTGCCGAGGCCTACTACGCTTCTCGCGAAGCGCTGGGCTTCCCAATGTGCAAAAAGAACAAGAGCTAAGAGGCAGCCATGACTCAACAGACTTTCCTGGTGGAAATCGGCACGGAAGAGCTGCCGCCGAAGGCTCTTCGTTCACTGGCAGAAGCTTTTGCCGCGAATTTTACCGCCGAGCTGGATAGCGCCAACCTCGAGCACGGCGAAGTGAGCTGGTTTGCCGCTCCGCGCCGTCTGGCACTGAAAGTGGCTAATTTGAGCGCTGCGCAGGCCGATCGTGAAGTCGAAAAACGCGGTCCGGCCATCGCCCAAGCGTTTGACGCCGAAGGCAAGCCAAGCAAAGCGGCCGAAGGTTGGGCACGCGGTTGTGGTATTACCGTCGATCAGGCCGAACGCCTGGCGACCGACAAAGGTGAATGGCTGCTGTATCGCGCCCATGTTAAAGGCCAATCCGCGCAAGCGCTGCTGGCAGGCATGGTCAGCCATTCTCTGGCCAAGCTGCCGATCCCGAAACTGATGCGCTGGGGCGATTCCGAGGTGCAGTTCGTGCGTCCGGTGCACACCGTGACGATGCTGCTGGGTGCGGAACTGATCCCGGGCACCGTGCTGGGCATCGATTCCGCCCGCACTGTTCGCGGCCACCGTTTCATGGGTGAAGCCGAGTTCACGATCGACAATGCCGACCAATATCCGCAGATCCTGCTGGAGCGCGGCAAGGTGATCGCCGATTACGAAACCCGTAAGGCGATGATCAAGCGTGACGCCGAGCTGGCTGCGCAGAAAATTGGCGGTAAAGCCGATCTGAGCGAAAGCCTGCTGGAAGAAGTGGCCTCGCTGGTCGAGTGGCCGGTGGTGTTGACCGCCAAATTCGAAGAAAAATTCCTGGCGGTGCCGGCTGAAGCGCTGGTGTACACCATGAAGGGCGATCAGAAGTATTTCCCGGTGTATGACGCCGCGGGCAAACTGATGCCGAACTTTATCTTCGTGGCCAATATCGAATCCAAAGATCCGCAGCAAATCATCTCCGGTAACGAGAAGGTGGTGCGTCCGCGTCTGGCCGATGCCGAGTTCTTCTTCAACACCGACCGCAAAAAACGTCTGGAAGATAACCTGCCGCGTCTGGAAACCGTGCTGTTCCAACAGCAACTGGGTACCCTGCGCGACAAGACCGATCGTATTCAGACGCTGGCGGGCTGGGTTGCCGGCCAGATTGGCGCCGATGTTAATCACGCCACCCGTGCGGGCCTGCTGTCGAAGTGTGATCTGATGACCAACATGGTCTTCGAATTCACCGACACCCAGGGCGTGATGGGCATGCACTATGCGCGTCACGACGGCGAAGCAGAAGACGTTGCCGTTGCGCTGAATGAGCAGTACCAGCCGCGCTTTGCCGGTGATGCACTGCCGGAGTCGCTGGTGGCCTGTTCGCTGGCGATCGCCGACAAGATGGACACCCTGGCCGGTATTTTCGGCATTGGGCAACATCCGAAAGGCGACAAGGACCCGTTCGCACTGCGCCGTGCTGCACTGGGCGTGCTGCGTATTATCGTTGAGAAAAACCTGTCGCTGGATCTGCAGACCCTGACCGAAGAGGCCGTGCGCCTGTACGGCAGCAAGCTGACCAATGCCAAGGTGGTCGACGAGGTGGTCGAGTTTATGCTGGGTCGCTTCCGCGCCTGGTATCAGGAAGAAGGCCACGCTGTCGACACCATTCAGGCGGTGTTGGCACGTCGTCCGACCAAACCGGCAGACTTTGACGCTCGCGTTAAAGCCGTGACCCACTTCCGTACGTTGGAAGCGGCAGCAACGCTGGCTGCGGCCAACAAACGCGTTTCCAATATCCTGGCCAAATCTACCGATACGCTGAATGACCGTGTACATGCCTCGGTATTGAAAGAAGCGGCGGAGATCCAGTTGGCGACCCACCTGGTGGTGCTGCGCGATAAGCTGGAGCCGTATTTTGCGGCAGGCAACTATCAGGATGCGCTGGTGGAACTGGCTGACCTGCGTGAGCCGGTCGACGCGTTCTTCGACAACGTCATGGTGATGGCAGAAGACGACGCGGTGCGTGTGAACCGTCTGACGCTGCTGAGCAAGTTGCGTGAGCTGTTCCTGCAGGTAGCGGATATCTCCGTGCTGCAGTAAGCGGTTCTGCTGTGAGAAGGCGCCTTAGGGCGCCTTTTTTATTGCTGTTGCCGCAGCGCGTCGCCCTTGGGGGTTAGCCGATATTTCTGCAGGCGACTGTTGGGTTTCTCCGGCAGTGTCATTTCAATCAGTTGTGCGTTCAACGCCGGGCGCAAATAGCGCTCCCGAAACGATTTTCTATCCTGTAACTGAAGTGCGTATTGAATTTCTTCGCGTGACATCTCCCGCTTCAATATCGCCAGTAGCTCGGCGACTTGGGGGGTGACTTGGGGGGTGACTTGGGGGGTGAGACTTTTTTCCAGCGCTCGCAAGATCATGTCCAGCATAAACTCGACAAAGGGAGCGCAGTCGCTCCGTTGATTACTGGTATTCAGTGCCTGGTAATAACCGGGCTGATTATCATGTACCAGGCTTTCAACCGGGACGTTGGCAAACAAGGGATCCCAACGCGACAGGATCAGCGTTTGCCACAGTCTGCCCATTCGTCCGTTACCGTCGGCGAAAGGGTGAATAAACTCGAACTCGTAATGGAATACGCAGCTGCCGATCAACGGCGGCAGATCGGTCTCTTCTAGCCAGGCCAGCAGTTGGCGAACTAACAGCGAGACCCGTTCTGCCGGCGGCGCCATATGAATGACGGTTTTTCCATTCATGACCCCGACACCCCCATGGCGATAATGCCCGGCATCAGGCAGCAGACCTTCCATCAACATACGATGTGCAGCGAGTAAATCCTCCTCCTGCACGGGACGCCAGCTGGTCAGATTGCCATAGCAACGAATGGCGTTGAGCGCTTCCTGAATATCGCGAGGCGGAGCAATGATACGTTTGCCCTCGATGATGGCGGTGATCTGCTCTTCACTCAAGGTATTGCCTTCGATTGCCAGAGAGCCCTGAATAGTGCGGATGCGGTTGATGCGGCGCAGGCGTAAGGCATGCTCTTGCTCGGCCTGCATTTTTAAGTGCGCAAGCCGGGCACCGACATCGGTTACCAGATGCAGAATGCGTGAGCTTATGGTCAACGGTGGCTGATAGGATGGCATGCGCAGCTTGGCCCGGTGATAAATGATACAAAAGTGTATCATGCCCCTGAGCCGGTACAGTAGCCTCTTGCCAAGGAGCATAGCGCCTTGCATGTGGACCTTTCATCGAAGAATAACCGCCGAAAGGTGAATCGCGTATCGTATCGCACTCAGTTGATCTATTCTTATAGGCGCAGGGAGTGCAGCAAAAGGGACGGAGTCCGATGAAAAAGCAGGTTTATAACAGGAGTTATGTCACATGGCGGTAGGGATCCAGAGCAGAAATTTCACGCGTTGGTTGGCCCCGGTATTGGCATTGTTGGTGGTCATGCAATTGACTGCTTGCGGCGATAAAGAGCCGGAACAACGCAAGGCGTTCATTGATTACATACAGAATACGGTGATGCGCAGCGGCGCGAAAATCCCGACGCTGAGCGAAGACCAGAAACAGAAGTTCGGCAACTATGCCGGTGATTACGCCATTTTGGTCGGTTTTTCACAGCAGTTGTCCAAATCACTGGATGCCAGCCTGACGCCGGCGTTGGATCAAATTAACCAGATCCGCACCGCGCAGGACTACATGAGCAAGCGTGATACGCTACAACAGTCCGTTGGGGCGCTGAACCTGTTGGGGCAGCAGATCCAGTCAGCCAAGTCACAGGCGGATACCGCCCGGGCCGCGCTGAAGCAACCCGACGACCTGAAAGCAGTGTATAACCAGGCCTATGACAAGATCGTCACCGGGCCGGCCAATGCGCTGATGCCGGTTATTCCTACTACCGCCAGTTTCGTTCAGGATCTGGTGCAGGTTGGGGATTTCCTGCGTACTCAGGGTAATCAGGTGAGCTTTAACAATAACGGCGTGCAGTTCCGTACCTCCCAGCAGGCAACGCAGTACAACACCATGATGTCGAGTCTGGTGGCCAAGCAGCAGGATTTACTGAACGCACAGAAAACCGTATCAAGCGTTACCCAGTAATAGTGTAAACGCAGAAGCCGGCATCGCGGCTTCTGCTATTTTCCTCCCGCCATTGCTTTCCCTTCCAGTCTTTCCAACAGCTTGCTCACTTCCTGACCGACGCTTCTGTACTACACTTCAATTAATCATCGTTTTCCAATATGTAGTTTTCTTTCATTCATCGCACCGCTATTTCCCGACGGGATGAATGCTCACAGGGAAGAATGCCCCCAGACCAGGATTCGGTAGCCACCGATAAATAAATTGTGACTAACATCACAATTTAAAAACAAACACGCAATATTGAAATGTGATCTACATCTCATTTTTATTGGTTTTCAGGGTGAACTCAGCCCATTGTCTTTTTTTTACACCGAGTAAATGTGACACATATCACTATAACTACCCTGACAATGGGGTGTTGTTGGTGATCTGCATCACAAAAATTCGGGAGGTTCGCCGGGCAAAAAACAGCGTGATAGAGTCCATTTAGTAGGCAGCACCAACACAGCTGGACCGTTACAACAATAATCACGCGCTCTATTGTCAGCGCGTAACAATAGGGGTGTGTTTTATGTTTTCACCAGACATCAAAGTCAAAGTTCAAAACTTTGGCCGCTTCTTAAGCAACATGGTGATGCCCAACATTGGCGCATTTATCGCCTGGGGTATCATCACCGCGTTATTCATTCCTACCGGCTGGCTGCCGAACGAAACCTTAGCCAAGCTGGTTGGCCCAATGATCACCTACCTGCTGCCGTTGCTGATCGGTTTTACCGGTGGCCGGTTGGTGGGCGGCGATCGCGGCGGCGTGGTCGGTGCCATCACTACCATGGGTGTGATTGTCGGTGCGGACATGCCGATGTTCCTTGGCGCGATGATTGCCGGTCCGTTGGGCGGCTGGGCGATCAAGCATTTTGACCGTTGGGTAGACGGCAAGATCAAAAGCGGTTTTGAGATGTTGGTGAACAACTTCTCCGCCGGCATTATCGGTATGTTGCTGGCCATTCTGTCGTTTATGGCGATTGGTCCGCTGGTAGAAGGGTTGTCGCATATCCTGGCTACCGGTGTAAATATCATGGTGACCAACAACCTGTTGCCGCTGGCATCGATCTTCGTGGAACCGGCGAAAATCCTGTTCCTGAACAATGCCATTAACCACGGCATCTTCTCACCGTTGGGTATCCAGCAGGCGACAGAAACCGGTAAATCCATCTTCTTCCTGATTGAAGCCAACCCAGGCCCGGGTATGGGCGTGCTGATGGCCTACATGTTCTTTGGCCGCGGCAGCGCCAAGCAGTCTGCGGGTGGTGCAGCAATCATCCACTTCTTCGGGGGTATCCACGAAATCTACTTCCCGTACGTACTGATGAACCCACGCCTGCTGCTGGCGGTGATCCTGGGCGGTATGACCGGCGTATTCACCTTGACCCTGTTGAACGGCGGTCTGGTTTCTCCAGCTTCTCCAGGCTCGATTCTGGCGGTGTTGGCAATGACGCCGAAGGGCGCTTATTTTGCCAACCTGGCGGCCATCGGTGCGGCATTTTTGGTGTCATTTGTGGTCGCCAGCTTCCTGCTGAAAACCTCAAAAGTGAAAGAAGAGGACGATCTGGAAGAGGCGACTCGCCGCATGCAGGCCATGAAGTCGCAGTCTAAAGGCGGCGCAGCGACTCATGCCGCCGTGGATGGCGACCTGACCACGGTACGTAAAATCATTGTTGCCTGTGATGCAGGCATGGGCTCCAGTGCGATGGGGGCCGGTGTGCTGCGCAAGAAGGTGGCAGATGCCGGGCTGAAGAACATTTCGGTGACCAACAGCGCAATCAACAGCCTGCCGGACGATGTGGATCTGGTGATCACTCACCGTGACCTGACCGAGCGAGCCATGCGCCATGCGCCACAGGCCCAGCATATCTCGCTGACCAACTTCCTCGACAGCAAGCTGTATAACGATCTGACCGAGCGCTTGGTGGCGGCTAACAAAACCACCGATAACCAACAGAAAGTCATCAGCACGCTGGACGACAGCTTCGAAGCGAGCGAGCAAAACCTGTTCCGACTGAGTGAAAGCAATGTGTTCCTTAACCTGCAGGCCAGCGACAAAGAGCAGGCGATCCGCTTCGCCGGTGAGCAACTGGTCAAAGGTGGTTATGTAGAGCCGGAATACGTCCCGGCGATGCTGGAGCGCGAAAAACTCACCTCCACCTATCTGGGCGAGTCGATCGCCGTGCCGCACGGCACCATCGAAGCCAAAGACCGGGTGTTACGCACCGGCGTGGTGTTCTGCCAATACCCGCAGGGCGTGCGTTTCGGTGATGAAGAGGATGAGGTGGCTCGGTTGGTCATCGGTATCGCGGCTCGCAATAACGAGCATATCCAGGTGATCACCAGCCTGACCAACGCGTTGGATGACGATGGTGTCATCGAGCGGCTGGCGAATACCACCAGTGTGCAGGAAGTGTTGGATCTGCTGGGTGGCAAAAAAGTCGGGTAACAGAATCATTTTAAGGGGTGCAGCTTGCTGCACCCTTCGACATTAGAAAGGTAGGAATATGAAAGCATTACATTTCGGTGCAGGAAATATTGGGCGTGGTTTTATCGGCAAACTGCTGGCAGACGCGCAGGCCGAACTGACCTTTGCCGACGTTAACCAGACGGTGCTGGACCTGCTGAACAGCCGTAAAAGCTATCAGGTCCACGTGGTCGGCGAGCAGGCCCGGGTCGAGCAGGTCAACAACGTCAGCGCGGTGAACAGCGGCAGTGAAGAGGCCGTCGCGCTGATCGCCGAAGCGGATATCGTGACCACCGCCGTGGGCCCGCAGATCCTGGCTAAAATTGCCGGGACTATTGCCAAAGGGCTGATCAAGCGTCATCAGCAGGGTAACAGCCAACCGCTGAATATCATCGCCTGCGAGAACATGGTGCGTGGCACCAGCCAGTTAAAACAGCACGTGTTCGATATCTTGCCGCAGGATGAGCAGGCATGGGTCGAACAGCATGTCGGCTTTGTCGACTCGGCGGTTGACCGCATTGTGCCGCCGGCAGAAGCAGGCAGCAGCGATCCGCTGGAAGTGACGGTAGAAACCTTCAGCGAGTGGATTGTCGATCAGACCCAGTTCAAGGGCCAGCCACCGGCAATCGCTGGCATGGAGCTGACCGATAACCTGATGGCGTTTGTTGAGCGTAAGCTGTTCACGCTCAATACCGGCCATGCGATTACCGCCTATCTGGGCCAACAGGCGGGCCTGCTGACCATTCGCGATGCCATTCTCGACCCGGCGATCCGTCGCGTGGTGAAAGGCGCGATGGAAGAAAGCGGCGCGGTGCTGATCAAACGTTACGGTTTTGATGCCGCCAAGCACGCCGCTTACATCGACAAAATCCTCAGCCGCTTTGAGAATCCGTATCTGCACGACGACGTTGAGCGTGTGGGCCGTCAGCCGCTGCGTAAGCTGAGCGCTGGTGATCGTCTGATCAAGCCGTTGCTCGGCACGCTGGAATACGGTTTGCCGCATGCCAACCTGATCCAGGGGATTGCTGCTGCCATGAGTTACCGCAGCGAGCAGGATCCGCAGGCCAAAGAGCTGGTGGAGCTGCTGGCCAAACTGGGGCCAAAAGCAGCGCTGGCGCAAATTTCCGGCCTGCCGGCGGAAAGTGAGGTTGTAGAACAGGCTGTTGCTGTGTATAACGCCATGCAAAAGTAGATTCGGCATGATGAATCTTCGGGCGCAGCCCATTGCGCCCCTACACCCCGACTTCGGCATTGACGGCGCCACCCAGGCTATTCGAAAAGCGACGATGGAAGAAGCACAGGCATTTGAAAATCAGGTTCTGGAACGACTGAACGCAGGCAAGACGGTGCGCAGTTTTCTGATCGCGGCGGTAGAGCTGCTGGCGGAAGCGCTAAACGTGTTGGTGGTGCAGGTGTTCCGCAAGGACGACTATGCGGTGAAGTATGCCGTCGAACCGCTATTGTCCGGTGCCGGACCCTTGGGTGAACTGTCGGTGCGCCTGAAGCTGATGTATGGGCTGGGGGTGATTTCACGTCACGAGTACGAAGATGCCGAGCTGCTGATGGCGATGCGCGAAGAACTGAACCACGATGGGGCGGAGTACCGCTTTGTCGATGATGAAATTCTCGGGCCGTTCGGTGAGCTGCATTGCGTGGCCGCACTGCCACCGGTGCCCACCTTCCTGCAGCCTGGAGAGGCGGACGAATCGCTGATCGCCATGCAGCGTCAGCGATATCAGCAGGTGTTGCGTTCTACCATGGTGCTGTCAGTCACCGATCTGATTGCCGGTATCGGTGCCAAACAACCGTCCCGGCTTTCCCCCCTCGGCCGCAATTAAGCAAAGGCCGCGCGCCACTCGTCGAATAACAGCCACAGAGCCGTGGCTGCCATCAACCCCGCCATGACGCCATTAAACACCCGCAGTTTCCAGGTCACGCGCAACGCATCACGCAGACGATCGCCCAATATCGCCCACAGCAGTATGCAAGGAATGTTCAGGGCGGTGAAACCGGCAATGATCATCAGCGTATGGCTGAGGCTGGTCCCTTCGCGTGGAGTGAACAGAATGGCCACGTTAATCGCCATCAGCCAGGCTTTGGGATTCACCGCCTGAAACAAAGCGCCGTTGATTAAGCGCATCGGCTGCGCCTGCTGTTTACCGTCCGGCGATGCCGCCCTGAACAATTTCCATGACAGCCACAGCAGGTAGGTACAGCCGATCACCGCCAGCGGAAAGCGAATCATACCGGCTGAACTCAGGATCAGGGCCAGCAGGGTGGTGGTCAGAGCCAGTTGCACTGCACAGCCGACGCTAATGCCAAACACCATTGGCAGGGTACGACGCAGACCAAAATTAACCCCGGACGATGCCAACAGCAGGTTGTTGGGACCAGGGGTGATCGACATAACGGTGACATAACTGATAAAGGCGGAGTCCAGCATAAGGGTTCCTTAAAAGGCCGAGGAGCGAGGGAACCAGCATAAAACCTACGGACAGATGGTGACAGAACCAAAAACCCGCTATTGTCATGGATACAGTTGTGTCAAATTCAAACTGTACCCATTGCCTGGAGACAAACTGTGACCCTGCTCGATGAAATACCGGAAACGCGTTATCAGCAACTGGCGGATACGCTGGCGGAAGCCATACGCCGCGGCACGCTGCTGCCCGGCAGCCGTTTGCCTTCGGTGCGCCGCTGTGCGCAGACCCATAACGTCAGTATCAATACCGTGGTGGCGGCTTACCGCACGCTGGAAGATCGCGGGTTGATAGAAGCACGGCCACAGTCTGGTTTTTATGTGTGCAACACCTTACCGGCGCTGAAAGCCGCCTCGCCGACCAGCAGTCGGATAGAGCCACCGGCGGATGACGTACTGGCGTTGATCGACACGGTGTTCGCCGCCCAGCAGAACCCGGCCTTCACCAACCTTTCGCTGGCCTGCCCGCAGACCTCTGATTTCTATCCCGGCGGCAAATTGGGGCGAATGCTTTCCTCGCAGTTACGCCGTCATCCGAATCTGATTGGCCAGTACGCGCTGCCGCCCGGCAGCCTGCGGCTGCGCCAGCAGATCACCCGGCGTTCGATGACGTTGGGCATGCTGCTGGAGCCCGGCGATATCACACTGACTCACGGCTGCATGGAGGCGCTGCAACTGGCGCTGCGCGTGACCACCAGGCCGGGCGACTGCGTCGGGCTGGAGTCACCGACCTATTTTTATCTGCTGCCGCTGCTGGCCAGCCTGGGGTTGAAGGCGCTGGAAATCCCTACCGATCCGCAGCACGGGTTGTCGCTGGACGCGCTGGAACTGCTGCTGAACGAGAAGCGGCTGAATGCAGTGATCGCCATGCCGACGGTGCAAAATCCGCTAGGCTGCACCATGCCGCTGGCGGCCAAAAAACGTCTGGCGCGGCTGATGAACGATCATCAGGTGCCTTTGATTGAAGACGGGCTGTATGCAGAGCTTCAGTTTGGCGGTGCGCTGACCCCGGCGGTAAAATCTTTCGATCGCGACGGCTGGGTGCTGTTCTGCTCCAGCTTTACCAAGACGCTGGCGCCGGACTTCCGCATCGGCTGGATTAGCGGCGGCCGCTTTAACGAGGCATTGCGTAAGCTGAAGGCGGTGTCGTCGATGTCGGAGTCGCAGTTGCTGTCGGAAACCCTGGCGATGTTCCTGGAAACCGGCGGCTACGATCATCATCTGCGCAACCTGCGAAAACGCTATGCTGCCCAGGTGGATGAGGCACGGGCGCTGATTGCGCGCCATTTCCCACGCGGCACCCGGGCGACTCAGCCGGCGGGCGGTTTTGTGTTTTGGGTGGAGTTCCCGGCCGGGGTCGACAGCGTGGCGCTGTTCCACCAGATGCTGGAGGAACAAATTTGTCTGACGCCGGGCACGCTGTATTCCCCCAGCGGCCGCTATCGCACCGCGTTGCGGCTCTCCTGCTGTTATCCGTTTAATGCGCGTTACAGCCAGGCACTGGCGCGTGTCGGTGCCAAAGCCTGTGAGATGAGTGGCTTGCCGCCGGGCATTGCGCAAGACGAGTAACCATGCGCGCATTTTGCTACAATGTGGTCATCATTGATTAGCGTGCCGTACAGGCACAACAGGCCAGAAACCATGAAAGAGATAGAAAAGGCAGAGATCAAGCGCCTTAGCGACCTGCTGGACGCACTGAAGCACAAAGATACCCTGGTAATCCAACAGGGCAATCTTGACCTGATCGCTCAGCACACCAAAGAAAAAGAGAAGATGGCCGCGGAAATCGAGCGCCTGAAAGGCGTGCGCGTTGAGAAGCTGAGCGCCGAAGCGCAAAAGCTGAGCCAACTGCCGTTCAGCCGTGAAATCACCAAGAAAGAACAGGCGGACATGGGCACGTTGAAGAAAAACGCGCGCGGCGTGATCGTGGTGCACCCGATGACCGCACTGGGCCGTGAAATGGGCCTGAAAGTGGTCACCGGCTACGCCAAGAAAGCCTTCTGATCACCGGGGCGCCCTCTGTGGCGCCCGGTTTTCATAGCTTGGTGGTGAAATACGCCTTGGTTTGATAGGGCACGGTCACGCTGTCCTTGTCCTGTAATTCCCCTTCCTCTGCCACCAACTGCCGAATCTGTTCGATCACCTGTTCCTGCTGCTGTGGCGGTAAGGCGGCGATAAAGCTGGTGGAGCGCACCCGGTTAAAAATCACATCCTCAACCGCACCCTGATGGCCGAGCATAAACACCTGCTCCTGCAACGTATCTAACCCTTTGAACGGGAAAAGCTTACGCCATTCACCAGTGTAGAAACGCGGCGCGTCGCCTTCGTGACGGTCAACAATCTGATTCAGCTTACGCACCCAACTCACACGCGCATCGCGCATGTTCCACACCAGGCCAAGTTTGCCGCCGGGTTTAAGGATACGTTGGATTTCGGCCAAAGCCTTTGGTGTGGCAAACCAGTGGAAGGACTGCGCGCAGACCACCGCATCGACCGACTCATCCGGTAGCGGGATCGACTCCGCGGTGCCCGCCAGGGTTTTTACCTGCGGCAGCGCGGCCGACAGCTTTTCCAGCATCTGTGCCACCGGTTCAACGGCGATCACCTGCGCACCGGTTTCCAGCAGGCGCGGGGTGAACTTGCCGGTACCGGCACCGAGATCGATCACCGTCATACCGGCGTGCAGGCCGATAGTGTCACGCAGCCAGGTGGTGATTTCCGGTGGGTAGTCCGGGCGACCTTTAACGTAACGATCGGCATTGGCCTGGTAGCCTTCGGCTGCCGCGTGGTGGATCGAATGAGACGGGGTGTTCATAACTTTGCTCCTGCCTGAAAGAGGGGGTCGGAACGACCGACGCTGAACAGTATAGGTCGTTGAAAGCTGTTAGCGCTGCATACAGTACCCGGCTTTATGCCCGAGCGGTCTTGTTCAGCGGCCGAGCAAACGGCGATTAAAGTCTTCAAGACGGCCTTCGCTGATGCGCGTCAGCATGGTTTTGCTCCAGCTGGCAGACAGCCCGGCTACCGCCAACAGGCGGCGATACTGCTCTTCATCAAACGGCATATGCCAGGCAATACCGATGGCTTCGGCAACCGAGACATCGCTGTTGCGTGTCACCAGCTCCAGCGGATGATCGCCGCTGACTTTACCGGCAGACACCACGCGGTACAGCCAGCCACAGCGGCCGCTTTGCTGCATCAGCACCGAGATATCATCGATATCAAAATGGTAGTTGAGTTTAAAGCACGGAGAGCGCGGTTGGGTGACCTGGATCAGCGTTTCGCCCCAGCGGAAGATATCGCCCATAAACACGTTGTGCTCAGTCAGCCCCAGGGTAGAGATATTCTCACCAAAGGCCGGTGCGCTGAACTGTTCTGCCTGCGCCGGAAACTGCTCGCGCCAGTGGTGGTAATGTTCCCGGGGATAGTGACACAGCGCGCGATCTGGCCCGCCGTGATAACTTTTTTCCGCCTGCTCATCGCCTTCCAGGCCGAGTGGGGTCAGCTTGACGGCTCCGTCCACCAGACGCTTGGCAATGCCGCTGGGCCGCCCGCCTTCGTAGGGTTGGATAGTACCGATGTAAACCTCAGGGTGATGCATATGCGCCTCCATGTCTCGCGTCGAAGGTCCAGCATAGCCTGAGTTGGCAGGGAGGAACAATAACCCGCCCGAGAGGTTTCGGGCGGGGGAAGCATCAGAAGGTGGTCCAGTTGTCTTGCGCGGCGGCATGGGTGGCCTGGGGTTTGCCGACCGGTGTTTTGATGGCGGCGCTTTTCACTGCGGCTGGGGCCTGATGCTCCGCCAGTCGGAACACCGAGACGCTTTGCAACAGCATTTCCGCCTGTTCTTCCAGCGAGTCGGCAGCGGCGGCGGATTCTTCCACCAGCGCGGCGTTCTGCTGGGTGGTGTGATCCATTTCGACAATCGCCTGACCAATCTGGGCGATGCCGCGTGTCTGTTCGTCGGAGGCGGCAGCAATCTCCGCCATGATGTCTCGCACGTGGGTGACCGACAGAACTATTTGCTCCATGGTATTACCGGTGTTTTCCACCAGGCTGGTGCCGGTCTGCACCCGGCTGACCGATTCGGTAATCAACCCTTCGATCTCTTTGGCTGCCTGAGCGCTGCGCTGTGCCAGGTTACGCACCTCACTGGCCACCACTGAGAAGCCGCGCCCTTGCTCACCGGCGCGCGCGGCTTCTACGGCTGCGTTGAGCGCCAGAATATTGGTCTGGAAGGCAATGCCGTTGATCAGGGTAGTAATTTCGGCGATCCGCTGCGAACTGCTGGAAATATCACGCATGGTGTTGACCACGCTCTCCACCAGCTTGCCGCCCTGCTGGGCCGTCTGCGAGGCGTCGGTAGCCAGCTGATTGGCATGGTGGGCATTTTCGGCGTTCTGCTTCACCGTGGCGGTCAGTTGTTCCATGCTGGCGGCGGTTTCTTCTACCGCGGCGGCCTGCTGTTCGGTGCGTGAGGACAAATCGGTGTTACCGGCGGCAATCTCTGCGGCGGCGGTGGACACCTGGCTGACCCCCATCTGGATTTTTTCAATCATATCGCGCAGGTTTTGGCTCATCGCTGCCACGGCGTTCAACAACTGACCCAGTTCGTCGCGACGGGTACTGGTCTGCGCCTGACGCAGATCGCCGCTGGCGATGCGTTCCGCCAGCGCCAGCGTACTTTGCAGCGGCCGGGTGATCTGCAGCGTGATGCGCCAGGCAACCAGCAACCCGGCAATAATGGCGATCAGCGTGGTGATGCCCATCTGCAACTGCGCAGAATTGATGTCGTTATGGGTTTGCGTCAGTTCGTCCTGCATAAAGGCGTTAACCAGCGTGCCAACTTCCTGTGCGCTGTTGCCCAGCCGTTGGCTGATCGCTTGTTCCTGCTGATAGGCCGGCAGGTAGGCTTCAATACGGTTTTTGTAGTCGTCGAGTGCGGTCAGCAAGGGCTGCAACAGAGGGCGCTGGGCGTCGTTGAGCCGCCGACTGAGCGCGTTGGCCGCGCTGCGTGCATCGTCAATCGCTGCCACCAGCGGGGCTTCAGATTCCGCGCTCAGGCTCAGCAACAGGCCACGGGCACCGTAGCGCACCAGGGTCAGCTTCTGGTTCAGCTGAATAAAGGCCAGTTGCAGGTCAGCGTTGGTGATTTGGCGCTCCACCTGGTTCAGGCTGTCCTGCACTTCCGACATGTTCCAGCTTTGGCGCACCGCGTCTTTCACTGCCACCGCTTGCTCGAAGGCATTTTGCTGCTGCTGGTATTGGCCAATTAACCCAACCAAACGCTGCAGGTCCTTCCGGCTCTGGGGATCCCAGTTTAGTTCCAGGCCCTGGTTGATCTGCTTCACCGCGTTTTCGATATGGGTGCGGTTGTTTTTCAGGTATTCCGGTTGGTAGGTTTGGCCGAACAGTGCACGGTTGTATTTGGCCTGATTGATCTCGTCGTTCAGCCGGTTGCTGAAATCGATGCGATCGGCGCGGGATTCGATGATACGCAGATACTGTGCGCCGGTTCCGGCGATGATTGCCGTCAGCAACAGCATCAGACCAAATCCAAGGCCGAGCTTTTTACCCACGGTGAGATGAACGAATTTTCCTGCCAATGTTTGCAATGCCGCCATAGTGATTTTCCTTTCCGGGCGAACGTCAATTGAACAAACTATCGGCAAAGGAAGGTCAAACTTTAGCGAATTTTGGGCAAAAAAATGCCCGCATTAAGCGGGCATCTTCATAGCCGGGGACGAATTACTTCTTCGCCGCGAAGCGTGCTGCTGCTTCGTCCCAGTTAACCACGTTCCAGAATGCCTTGATGTAGTCTGGACGTTTGTTCTGATATTTCAGGTAGTAAGCGTGTTCCCACACGTCCAGGCCCACGATTGGGAAGCCTGAAGCGCCGGCAACGGCTTCGCCCATCAGCGGGCTGTCCTGGTTAGCGGTAGAGACCACAGCCAGTTTGTCGCCTTTCAGCACCAGCCAAGCCCAACCTGAACCGAAGCGGGTCGCTGCGGCTTTCTCGAATTCTTCCTGGAATTTCTCAACGCTGCCGAAATCACGTTCGATAGCGGCTTTCAGATCGCCACCCAGGGTGGTGCCGATTTTCAGGCCTTTCCAGAACAGGCTGTGGTTAGCGTGGCCGCCGGCGTTGTTACGCATGAAGGTGCGCTTGTCAGCAGGCACTTTATCCAGATCCTGGATCAGTTCTTCAACGCTGTATTGAGCCAGCTCTGGGTAGGCTTCCAGCACGGTGTTGGCGTTGTTAACGTAAGTCTGGTGATGTTTGGTGTGATGGATTTCCATCGTCTGCTTGTCGAAATGCGGTTCCAGTGCGTCGTAGGCGTACGGCAGGGATGGCAGTGAATAACTCATGATCATCATCTCCAATGGTATAGGGGCGGCGCAATATGTGAGCACCGCGTAAGCAGTCGGATCATTATAGTTATTTAAATGATATTGAAAATGATTATCAATGCCCTACTTATCGTGTGGTTTTAGGTTAGTCCACAATACGCTGCGGGTGGGTAAACACCGTGGCGCGGCCGGGTTTGCTGAAGCCGACCAGCGTCAGGTTGCTGCGTTCGGCAATTTCCACCGCCAGTGAGGTGGCTGCAGAAACCACGAACAGGATCTCGACGCCGCACATGGCCGATTTTTGCACCATTTCATAGCTGGCGCGGCTGGAGACCAGGACAGCTCCCTGCTGCCAGTCTTGTTTCGCGCGCGCTCCGAGTAGCTTGTCGAGCGCGACATGCCGGCCGACGTCTTCACAGCCACCCAGCAGTTCACCCTGCGGCGAAATCCAGCTGGCGGCGTGGGTACAACCGGTGAGTTGGCCGACGGTCTGCACCTGCTTGAGTTGCCCCAGGGCACGGTCGAGATTAGTGAGGGAAAAGGTCTGGGTGAACGGTAAAGCAGGCAGCGGGCGAAAAATATCTGCCAACTGTTCGATACCGCATACCCCGCAGCCGGTACGGCCTGCCATGGCACGACGACGCTCTTTTAAACCGGCAAAGCGACGGCTGGAGAGCTCGATTTGCACCTCCAGTCCATTACAAGTTTGGTTAATCTCTATACTGTAGATATCGCGTGGTGACTCGATGATGCCTTCGGACAGAGAAAAACCCAGGGCGAAGGCCTCCAGATCTTTGGGTGTACACATCATTACCACGTGAGAGATGCCGTTGTAGACCAGCGCGACCGGGACCTCTTCCGCCAGCCAATCCTGTTGTGCGGTAGTGAGTTGCCCACGTTGATAAACCTGAGACTGGGTTACCCCGGTGAGCAAGGTCTCATTGATGTCATTGATATGTTGGTCTGGCTTTATATTGTTCACTTAAGTGGCACCTGTCTGTAACAACCACATACACGCTGTGGTAATATTGCCGCGTAAAAACAACAGTAATTTTAGCGCTTCCCGCTTCCAGGGGGAAAGCGCCATTTGAAACAATGTGACAATCGCAAGTGAAAGGAGACCCCCATGCAGGTCAGCAGAAGGCAGTTCTTTAAGATCTGCGCTGGCGGTATGGCAGGGACGACGGTGGCTGCTCTGGGCTTTGCCCCGGAAGTGGCGTTAGCGGAAACCCGGCAGTACAAACTGCTGCGCGCCCGTGAAACCCGTAATACCTGTACGTATTGTTCCGTCGGCTGTGGGCTGTTGATGTACAGCCTTGGTGATGGCGCCAAAAACGCCAAAGAAAGCATTTTCCACATTGAAGGCGACCCGGATCACCCGGTCAACCGCGGCGCGCTTTGCCCGAAAGGCGCGGGTCTGGTCGACTTCATCCACAGTGCCAGCCGTCTCCAATATCCGGAGTACCGTGCGCCTGGTTCCGACAAGTGGCAGCGCCTGAGCTGGGACGACGCCTTCACCCGCATCGCCAAGCTGATGAAGGAAGACCGTGACGCCAACTTCGTTAAAACCAACGAACAGGGCGTGACCGTCAACCGCTGGCTGAGCACCGGCATGCTGTGTGCCTCGGCTTCCAGTAACGAAACCGGTTATTTAACGCAAAAATTTAGTCGCGCTCTCGGCATGCTTGCCGTAGACAACCAAGCACGTGTCTGACACGGACCAACGGTAGCAAGTCTTGCTCCAACATTTGGTCGCGGTGCGATGACCAACCACTGGGTTGATATCAAGAACGCGAATCTGATTATCGTCATGGGCGGTAATGCGGCGGAAGCGCATCCGGTGGGGTTCCGCTGGGCGATGGAAGCCAAAATACACAATAAAGCCAAGCTGATCGTCATCGATCCGCGCTTTACCCGTACCGCATCGGTGGCGGATTTCTATACGCCGATCCGTTCCGGGACCGACATTGCCTTCCTGTCGGGCGTGTTGCTGTACCTGATGACCAACGACAAGATTAACCGCGAATACGTCCACGCCTACACCAACGCCAGCCTGCTGGTGCGGGAAGACTTTACCTTCGAAGACGGCCTGTTCAGCGGTTATGACGCGGAAAACCGCAAGTACGATAAAACCACCTGGAACTACCAGTTCGACGAAAACGGCTTCGCCAAGCGTGATCTGACGCTGCAGGATCCGCGCTGCGTGTGGAACCTGCTGAAACAGCACGTCAGCCGCTATACGCCGGAGGTGGTGAACAATATCTGCGGTACGCCGACCGAAGATTTCATCAAGGTCTGTGAATACATCGCCGAAACCTGCGTGGCGGATAAAACCGCGTCGTTCCTGTACGCCCTGGGCTGGACTCAGCACTCGGTCGGCTCGCAGAACATCCGTACCATGGCGATGATCCAGCTGTTGCTCGGCAACATGGGCATGGCGGGCGGCGGCGTCAACGCGCTGCGCGGCCACTCCAACATTCAGGGTCTGACCGATCTGGGTCTGCTGTCGCAGAGCCTGCCGGGCTATATGACGCTGCCGTCGGAGAAACAGACCGATCTCGACACCTACCTGAAAGCCAATACGCCGAAGGCGCTGCTGCCGGGCCAGGTGAACTACTGGAGCAACTACCCGAAATTCTTCGTCAGCATGATGAAGAGCTTCTACGGTGACAAGGCGCAGAAGGACAACGGTTGGGGCTTTGACTGGCTGCCGAAGTGGGACAAAGGCTACGACGTGCTGCAGTACTTCGAGCTGATGTCACAAGGCAAGGTCAACGGTTACTTCTGCCAGGGCTTCAACCCGGTGGCGTCGTTCCCGAACAAGAACAAGGTGGTGGCCTCGCTGTCAAAACTGAAGTTCCTGGTGACCATTGATCCGCTCAATACCGAGACTTCCAACTTCTGGCAGAACCACGGCGAGTTCAACGACGTTGATCCGTCGAAGATTCAGACCGAAGTGTTCCGCCTGCCGTCCACCTGCTTCGCCGAAGAGAACGGTTCGATCGTCAACTCCGGGCGCTGGCTGCAGTGGCACTGGAAGGGCGCGGATGCCCCGGGTGAAGCGATGAACGACGGGGAAATCCTGGCGGGCATCTTTATCCGTCTGCGTGAGATGTACGCGCGTGACGGCGGTGCGGTACCGGAACAGGTGCTGAACATGACCTGGGATTACCTGACGCCGGAAAATCCTGCTTCGGAAGAAGTGGCGATGGAAAGCAACGGTAAAGCGCTGGCGGATGTGCTCGACGCCGACGGCAAAGTGTTGGCGAAAAAAGGTGAGCAGCTCAGCACCTTTGCCCACCTGCGTGACGACGGCACAACGGCCAGCGGCTGTTGGATCTTCGCCGGTAGCTGGACGCCGGCCGGTAACCAGATGGCGCGGCGCGATAACGCCGATCCGTCCGGCCTCGGCAATACGCTGGGTTGGGCCTGGGCCTGGCCGCTCAACCGCCGCATTCTGTACAACCGTGCGTCGGCCGATCCGCAGGGCAAGCCCTGGGATCCCAAACGTCAGTTGCTGGAGTGGGACGGCACCAAGTGGGGCGGGGTGGATATCCCGGACTACAGCGCTGCCGCACCGGGCAGCGACGTTGGGCCATTCATCATGCAGCCGGAAGGCATGGGCCGCCTGTTCGCCACCGATAAAATGGCCGAAGGGCCGTTCCCGGAACACTACGAGCCGTTTGAAACGCCGCTCGGCACCAACCCGCTGCACCCGAACGTGGTTTCCAACCCGGCAGCGCGGGTGTTCAAGGACGATCTGGCGGCAATGGGCACGTCCGATAAGTTCCCGTACGTCGGGACCACTTATCGCCTGACCGAGCACTTCCACTACTGGACCAAGCACGCGGTACTCAACGCCATCGCGCAGCCGGAACAGTTTGTGGAGATTGGCGAGAAGCTGGCGGAGAAAAAAGGCATCCAGCACGGCGATACGGTGAAGGTCAGCTCCAACCGCGGCTTTATCAAGGCCAAGGCGGTAGTGACCAAGCGTATCCGCACCCTGCAGGTGAATGGGCAGGACGTCGACACCATCGGTATCCCGATCCACTGGGGTTACGAAGGGGTGGCGAAGAAAGGCTTTATTGCCAACACGCTGACGCCGTTTGTCGGTGATGCCAATACGCAAACGCCAGAGTTCAAGGCGTTCCTGGTCAACGTGGAAAAGGTGTAACGGAGACGAATTATGGCAATGCAATCTCAGGACATCATTCGTAAATCCGCCACCAATGGCTTCACGCCGGCGCCACGCGCCCGTGACCACCAGGAAGAAGTGGCCAAACTGATCGATGTCACCACCTGTATCGGCTGTAAGGCCTGTCAGGTGGCCTGTTCCGAATGGAACGACATCCGCGATGAAATCGGGCATAACGTCGGGGTGTACGATAACCCCGCCGATCTGACCGCCAAGTCGTGGACGGTGATGCGCTTCTCCGAAGTGGAGGAAAACGGCAAGCTGGAGTGGCTGATCCGCAAGGACGGCTGCATGCACTGCGCCGATCCGGGCTGCCTGAAGGCCTGCCCGTCGGAAGGGGCAATCATCCAGTACGCCAACGGCATCGTCGACTTCCAGTCTGAGCACTGCATCGGTTGCGGTTACTGCATCGCCGGTTGCCCGTTCGATGTGCCGCGCATGAACAAGGACGACAACCGGGTGTACAAGTGCACCCTGTGTGTCGATCGCGTTGATGTCGGCCAGGAACCGGCCTGTGTGAAGACCTGCCCGACCGGCGCTATCCATTTTGGCACCAAGGACGCCATGAAGGAGATTGCCGCCGAGCGCGTCAGCGAGCTGAACACCCGTGGTTATCAAAATGCCGGTCTGTACGATCCGGCGGGCGTGGGTGGCACCCATGTGATGTATGTGCTGCACCATGCCGACAAACCGCAGCTGTATCACGGTTTGCCGGATAACCCGACCATCAGCCCGGCGATCACGTTCTGGAAAGGCGTGTGGAAACCCCTGGCGGCCATCGGCTTTGCCGCCACCTTTGCCGCGAGCGTGTTCCACTATGTCGGCGTCGGTCCTAACCGCGTCGATGAGGACGAAGACGACGAGCCGCATGATGAGGAGACGCGCAAATGAAGAAGGAAAAGCGTATTCAGCGCTACAGCGCGCCGGAGCGGATTAACCACTGGATTGTGGCGTTCTGTTTTGTGTTCGCCGCCATCAGCGGGCTGGGGTTCTTTTTCCCCTCCTTCAACTGGCTGATGAACATTTTCGGTACGCCGCAGTTGGCGCGCATTCTGCACCCCTTCGTTGGGGTGATCATGTTTGCGGCCTTCCTGCTGATGTTCCTGCGCTACTGGAAGCATAATCTGATCAACCGCGAAGACATCGTCTGGGCCAAAAACATCCAAAAAATCGTCATGAACGAGGAAGTGGGTGACACCGGACGTTATAATTTCGGTCAGAAATGCGTATTCTGGGCGGCAATCATTAGCCTGGTGCTGCTGCTGGCCAGCGGTGTGGTGATCTGGCGGCCGTACTTTGCGCCGTCCTTCCCGATACCGCTGATCCGCATCGCGCTGCTGGTGCATTCGCTGGCTGCGGTGGGGCTGATCATCGTGATTATGGTGCACATTTACGCCGCGCTGTGGGTAAAAGGCACCATTACCGCCATGGTGGAAGGCTGGGTGCCGGCGGCCTGGGCTAAAAAACATCATCCGCGTTGGTACCGAGAGGTCCGCGAGAAACAACAGGAAGACAAACCCTGATGAGCATCCGCATTGTTCCTAAAGAGCAACTAGGGGCACAGCGTGAGAAGTCCACAACGGCGGAAACCATCCCGCCGTTACTTTTCGCGAATCTGAAAAGCCTTTACAGCCGCCGTGCTGAACGCCTGCGCAAGCTGGCGACCGACAACCCGCTGGGTGACTACCTGAACTTCGCCGCCCAACTGGCCGAGGCGCAACATCATGCGCTGCACGACAACCCGCTGACGTTGGATTTGACCGACGCGTTGCAGCAGAGTGCCGCCAGCGGCAAACCGCCGCTGGATCTGAGCGTCTACCCGCGCAGTGAACACTGGCACAAGCTGCTGGCCTCGCTGATTGCCGAGTTGCGCCCGCAGGCGCCGGAACACATTCTGGCGGTGCTGGACAACCTGGAAAAGGCCTCGTCGCACGAACTGGAACTGCTGGCCGATGCCTTGCTTAACCAGGATTTCGGCAAAATTGGCAGCGAGAAAGCGCCGTTTATCTGGGCCGCGCTGTCGCTCTACTGGGCGCAGATGGCTGGGCAAATCCCTGGCAAAGCGCGCGCGGAATATGGCGAACACCGCCAGTTCTGCCCGGTGTGCGGCAGCATTCCGGTGTCCAGCGTGGTGCATATCGGTACCGTCAGCGGCCTGCGTTATTTGCACTGCAACCTGTGCGAAAGCGAATGGCACGTGGTGCGGATCAAATGCAGTAACTGTGAGCAAACGCGCGATCTCAACTATTGGTCGCTGGACAGCGAACTGGCGGTGGTGAAGGCGGAAAGCTGCGGTGACTGCGGCACTTACCTGAAGATTTTGTATCAGGAAAAAGACCCGCAGGTTGAAGCGGTTGCCGACGATTTGGCCACGCTGGTGCTCGACGCCAAAATGGAAGATGAAGGCTTTGCCCGCAGCAGCATCAACCCGTTCCTGTTCCCGGGGTCGTAATCTCTGGCATATTGGGCTGAATGTATTCGGCCCTTAGCATTTACCGGATGATTAATTTCGGATTGGGCTTCTGGCATTCGCCCGGGCGAGTTGCTACGTTTACGCCATGACGCGCGAAGCGAAAGGAAAGGGATTGACGATGTTGAAGACCATTGCGAAATTGACGGCGGTTGCAGTTTTGGCCCTCGGGCTGGCGGCCTGTGACAACAAGGACGACACCAAGCCGAAAGTGCCGAAGCCGGATACCAAACCGATCGTCACTCAGCCTGCACCGCCGCCGCCGGTGGTGGAGACGCCCCCCGCGCCGCCTCCGGGCCTGAAAGTCTCGATGCAAAAGGGCAAGATTACCTTTGAATTGCCGTCGGGCTTTAGCGATCAGACCGAGAACAGCGGCATCATCAACGACAGCAAATCCACCATTCAGCGCTTCCTTGACGGTAAATCGCGCCAGAGCACCGTCTCCTCCGAAGTCATTCCGCCGGACGACATGAAGCTCAACAGCAGCGATAAAATGCTGAAAGAGCTGACCCAGAGCATCATCACCGAGCTGGGCGACCGCTATCAGAATATCCAGACCACCAAAGAAGAGAATTTCACCGTCGGTAAACAGAAATTCCATCGTCTGGATACCGAGCAAAGCGTCAACGGGCAGAAGGTGATGTCCACCATCATGCTGACGGTGCTCAACAAGCGGGTGGTGACGTTGCAAATGTTGTCGCCGGCCAAAACGCCGGAGGCGCATCAGGCGCTGGTTCAGCAGGTTATCGACACGCTGGCGGTGAAATAACACCGCTGTGGTTTGCAAACCGAGGGGAAGACTGATGAAGCTTATTGGCAGTTACACCAGCCCTTTTGTCCGCAAGATTTCCGTGATGTTGTTGGAAAAGGGGATCGCGTTCGAATTCGTTAACGATCCGCCGTATGAGTCGGGCAGTCGGGTGGTGGAGCTGAATCCGCTCGCCAAGGTCCCGGTGCTGGTGGCCGACGATGGCGCCGTCTTTTACGACTCGCGGGTGATCGCCGAATACCTCGAACTGCTGTCGGTGGCCCCGGCATTTTTGCCTGCCGATCGCGCGGCAGCGCTGCGCATCCGTCAAGTGGAAGCCCTGGCGGATGGCGTGACCGAGGCTGCCGCCACGCTGTTTCGCGAGAGCAAACGGGCGTCGGAAAAACAGGACGAAAACTGGATCCTGCGCCAGCGCGCCAAGCTGACGCACGGACTGGACGCGCTGGAAAAGCTGGCGCAGGAAAAAACGCTACTGAACACCGAAACGCTGACGCTGGCCGATATTGCCACCGGTTGTGCGCTGGGCTACCTTAATTTCCGCCGCATCATGCCCAACTGGTGTGTTGAGCGACCGGCGTTGATCAAGCTGGCCGAACGGCTGTTTGCCCGCGAAAGTTTTGCCCGCACCTCGCCCCCCTGATCTCCCTCACCCCGCTGCGGCGGGGTTTTGCTTTATGCCGAGACCACTACATTAAAACCGAGCGACCATGAGCACTGAATCCCAGTATCTTTACAGCCAGTTACCCGCCATTGACCGCCTGCTGCGCGATCCCGCTATTGAACCGCTGGTGGCGCAACATGGCCAGACGCTGATTAGCGACCTGCTGCGCCAACTGCAACTGCAGGCGCGTGAAACCATTAAACAACATCAACGGCTGCCCGACTGGTGCGCCGACTGGCCGCAGGCGCTTGGCGCAGCGCTGGTACAACGGCAGCGCACGGCGTTGGCGCCGGTATTTAACCTGAGCGGTACCGTGCTGCACACCAATCTGGGCCGTGCCCTGCTGGCGCAGCCGGCGATTGAGGCGGTGACGCGTTCGATGGGAGAGCCGGTGACGCTGGAATACGATCTGGATGGCGCCGGGCGTGGGCATCGCGATCGCGCCATCGCGGATTTGTTGTGTCAGCTGACCGGCGCGGAAGACGCCTGCATCGTTAATAACAATGCGGCAGCGGTGCTGCTGATGCTGGCGGCAATCGCACCCGGCAAGCAAGTGGTGGTGTCGCGCGGTGAGCTGGTGGAAATCGGCGGTGCATTTCGCATACCTGACGTGATGCGTCAGGCGGGCTGCCAGCTGGTGGAGGTGGGCACCACCAACCGCACCCATCTTAAAGACTACCGTAACGCCATTAACGACCAGACCGGGTTGCTGATGAAGGTGCATACCAGCAACTACAGCATTCAGGGCTTTACCGCCGCGGTGGACGAAGCCGAACTGGCACAGCTCGGTGCAGAGCACGGCCTGCCGACCGCCACCGATCTGGGCAGCGGCTCACTGATTGATATGGCGCAGTACGGCCTGCCGGCCGAACCTATGCCGCAGCGGTTGCTGGCCGCCGGGGTTGATCTGGTGACCTTCTCCGGTGACAAACTGTTGGGCGGCCCGCAGGCTGGCATCATCGTCGGTAAAAAGGCGCTGATTGCCCGACTGCAGCAGCATCCTTTGAAGCGTGCGCTGCGCGTTGGCAAGCTGACGTTGGCAGCGCTGGAGGCTACCTTGCGGCTCTATCAGCAACCCGAGCTGCTGGCACAACAGCTGCCGACGCTGCGATTGCTGACTCGCCCACAGCAGGCGATGCAGCAGGCCGCCGAGCGACTGTTGCAGGTGCTGACGCCACAGTTTGCCGGGCATTTCCAACTGCGTGCCGAACCCTGCTGGTCGCAGATTGGCAGCGGCTCGTTGCCGGTGGACCGGTTGTCGAGTTATGCATTGACCTTTACGCCACAGGACGGCCGCGGCGCGACGCTGGAGGCACTGGCGGAACGCTGGCGCCGTCTGCCGCAGCCGGTGATTGGCCGAATTAACGACGGCCGGCTGTGGCTCGATCTGCGCTGCCTGGAACAGGAAGAGGCGTTGATTGAGGCATTGAGCGCATGATTATTGCTACCGCAGGCCATGTCGACCATGGCAAGACCACCCTGCTGCAGGCGATCTCCGGGATCAACGCCGATCGCCTGCCGGAAGAAAAACGCCGGGGCATGACCATAGATCTGGGCTATGCCTACTGGCCGCAGCCCGATGGCCGGGTGCTGGGCTTTATCGACGTGCCCGGCCATGAAAAATTCCTCGCCAATATGCTGGCAGGCGTTGGCGGCATCGATCATGCGTTGCTGGTGGTGGCCTGCGATGATGGCGTGATGGCGCAAACCCGCGAGCATCTGGCGATCTTGCGGTTGAGCGGCCGCCCGGCATTGACGGTGGCGCTGACCAAGGCCGATCGGGTGGATGAGGCGCGTATTGATGAGGTACGGCGTGAGCTTGGCGACGAACTGGCGCGCCAGGGTTGGCATCAGGTGCCAATGTTCGTCACTGCTGCACTACAGGCGCGGGGCATTGATGCACTGCGTGCGCACCTGTTGGCATTGCAGCCTGGCGAACATGCGTTGACGCGCCGTTTCCGCCTGGCGGTGGATCGTGCATTCAGCGTGAAGGGTGCTGGCCTGGTGGTAACCGGCACTGCATTGGGTGGAAAGGTCGCGGTGGGTGACCTACTGTGGCTGACCGGTGTCGATGCCCCGGTGCGGGTACGAGGTTTACACGCTCAAAATCAGCCGGTTGAGCAAGCGCAAGCCGGGCAGCGTATCGCCCTGAATATCAGCGGTGACGTCAGCAAAGAACAGGTGGCACGCGGTGACTGGCTGCTGGCGCAAAAGCCGCTGCTGGCCGCCGAGCGCATTCTGGTCGCACTGGATGCCGATCGGCCGATACGGCACTGGCAGCCGCTGCATCTGCATCATGCTGCCAGCCATATCACCGGGCGAATTTCACTGCTGAATGAGGAGTTGGCAGAGTTGCTCCTCGATCGCCCGTTGTGGTTAGCGGAAAACGATCGGCTGGTGCTGCGAGATATTGGCGCACGCCAAACGCTGGGGGGCGCCAGGGTGCTGAGTTTGACGACGCCGAAGCGTGGCAAGCGCCAACCTGAGTATCTGGCCTGGCTGGCAGCGCTGGCACAGGCTGACGACGACCGACAGACGCTGGCGTTGCATCTGCCTAACGGCGCACTGGATCTGGCCGCTTTTGCCTGGGCGCGGCAACTGACCGAAGGCGAGCTGGCGGCGCTGTTGGCAGGCCGTGAGTTGCTGATTGCCGGTGATATGGCGTTGGCGCAGGAGAATGCTCAGCAGGGCCAACAGCGTCTATTACAGGTATTGGCCGAGTATCACCTGCAGCATGCCGATCAACTCGGTTTGGGGCGGGCGCGCCTGCGGCGCATGGCCTTGCCTCAGTTGGCTGAACCGCTGGTATTTATGATGATCGATCGGCTGCTGGCCGAGGGGTTTATAAACAATACGCGGGGCTGGTTGCACCTGCCGGAGCACGGTCTGGCGTTCAGTGCTGAGGAACTGGCTCTGTGGGCGTGTATCGAGCCATTGTTTGGTGACGAGGCCTGGTGGGTGCGCGATCTGGCGACCGAATTGGGCGAGGATGAGGCCCGGGTGCGGGCAACTCTGCGTAAAGCGGCCCAGTTGGGGCATGTCACGGCGGTGGTGGTGGATCGTTACTACCTAAGCCGACGCATAGACCAGTTCGCTGCACTGATCCGCGAGCTGGATGTGGAACAGGGCAGTGCCAACGCCGCCGATTTTCGCGATCGGCTCGGTGTGGGTCGCAAGCTGGCGATCCAGGTATTGGAGTTCTTTGACCGCAGCGGTTTCACCCGCCGCAAAGGTAACCAGCACCTGCTGCGCGACGGCGGGTTGTTCGGTGGTGATTTTCATCATACTTGAAGCTGCATCTGTGTTGGCTGCGAGCGCTCACCCCTGTCACTTGCTTGAGTAAGTTCCTGGGGATTTATGCTCTTGTCGCCTTGATGCAACTCCAATTATTTTGGATATCTTACGTTTTTTGATTTAGGGACGAGGCGATCAGGATGAATATTAATACTTTTCTGCTAGTTGCAAAAAATAACGTAGGGACTGACAGAACTGTTCGAGAGGAAAAACAGCGACGTTTGACGCTAGAAGCCCTTAATGATGTAGAACGGCTGAATATTATCAGCCATGAGGAAGTGCAAGCATGGGCGATAAGTTTGGATGCTGACAAACGGAGTTGAGGGTGTTGAATCCAATGCAAACTTTACAGCACGTGAGGAGATAACCTCTCCTCACGTGCTGATCATTACAACGCGGCGTTAGGCGTCGGGGTTGCATCGCCGCTGCGGCGTTTGCTGAGGAACAGCGCCACCAGCGCCAGCCAGCACAGGCCGCTGACCAGGTTGAACAAATTGAACAACCCGCTGCCGCCCCAGACGTAGGCCACTTTCGCCAGCTCAATTCCGACGGTGAACACCATCATGCTCAGCATGCCCATGGTGGCGGAAACCGTGCCTTTGCTGACATTGCTTGAGAACAGCGTCAGGCGGTACAGCCCGGCGTTGGCCAGCCCGATACCGTAAGCGTACAGACTCAGGCCCGCGGTCATCCACAGATAGGCGTGAGTTGAGAACAGCGTGGCCAGCGCCGCGATCAGCAGCCCCAGCATCATTGGTCCTGCGCCCAGTTTGATCAGCCGTTGGACGCTGTTCTTGCCGGTCATCCGCGCCAGCGTCAGGTTGCCGAGGATCAGCGCACCGAACACCGGAATTTGCAGCAGGCCGTAATCCAGCGTCGACAGCGACTCGCCGCTGATCAGGATCACCGGTGATTGGGCAATCCAGGCCAGCAATGGCAGGCTGGCAAAGCCGATAGCCAGCGCACCGCAGACAAAGCGACGGTTGGACAGCACCTGGCGATAGTCACGCCACAGGTTGGCGGCCGAGAGTTTCTCACCCTGCAGCGACGCGGTTTCCGGCATCGCTTTCCACAGGCCGTAGAAGGCAAAGGCTGCCAGTGCCGCAAACAGCACGAACATGCTTTGCCATGGTGCGACGTGGATCAGCGCTGCACCGGCCAGCGGCCCAAGCAGCGGGGCGATCAGTGCCACGTTGGCCATCAGCGCGGTGATTTTTATGCACACCGATTCCTCAAAGGATTCCTGTATCGTGGCGTAGCCCACCGCGCCGATAAAGCACAGGCCAATCCCCTGCAGGAAACGCATAAAGATAAATTGCTCGATGTTGGTCACCAGCAAAATAGCCAGGCAGGCGACGATAAAGAACGCCACGCCGGCCAGCATCACCGGGCGACGACCACGGCGATCCGACAACGGCCCCAGCAGCCACTGCAGGAAAATACCGCCGGCCAGATAGGCAGTCATGGAGGTGGGCACCCACTCTTCACCGGCGTTGAAATCGGCCACCACCGCCAGCATGCCAGGCTGGATCATATCGTTGGCTATATAGGTGGCGAATTCGAACAGCACCAGACACAGAGGGAATAAAAGCGCCTGTCGACCCAAGCGAGCCGCAGGTGGTAATGTTGTTTTCATAGTTATCGTACTGAAAGTGAAGAAGAAATAAGGAACTGTCAGGGCGGGGAGCGCTATCTGAGCGAGTTGTGGCGGCTATTTTGCCGCCAATTGTTCACCTTGGCAATAATAAGGTGTTGTTTCAGCACATTCTGATATTGCCCGTCAGGGTTGCCACCCACACTTTCGCTGGTTAACCTCTTTTTAACAGACGAAGATGACAATATTGCGGGCGACCTTTTGAGTAATAAAATTGGCTGGATAGATAACTTGCGCGCGGTGGCGTGCACGATGGTGGTGATGATCCACGCGACCACCTATTACGTCACCAACGGGGTGGCGGTGGGCGAACACAACTGGGACATCGCCAACCTGTTGAACTCGATGTCGCGCGTCTCGGTACCGTTATTTTTCATGATTTCCGGCTATCTGTTTTTCGGTGAGAAAAGCACCGGTAAGAAACATTTTATCCGCATTGGCTGCTGCATCTTGTTCTACAGCGCCATCGCGCTGATCTATATTGCGACGTTCACCAAGATTGGCTTCTGGCCGTCGCTGCGCGGCATATTACTGAAACCGGTGTTCTATCACCTGTGGTTCTTCTATGCGATCGCGGTCATTTATTTGCTGTCGCCGCTGATCAACGTTAAACCGGTATCGCGCCGCTATCTGGCCGCTGTACTGGTGATCCTGGCGGTGATCGCCAACCCCAATACCAGCCCGCTGACCCTGGGCAACGCGCACCTGCTGCCGGTGAATCTGTATATCTACGGCGATACCTTCTATTACCTGTTATATGCGTTGGCCGGACGGGCGATTGGCATGATGGACACCCAGGGGCGTAGCGTCAGTTGGCTGGCGGCGTCAGGTTTTGTGTGCAGCGTGGCGTTGATTATTCACGGCACCAAAAGCCAGATGTTTATTAACGGTAACTTCGCCGATACCTACTACATCTACTGCGGCCCGCTGGTGTTTATCGCGGCGGTATCACTGATGCTCTGGTTTAAAAACTGTCTGCCGGAGCCGATTGGCTGGTTGGGTGTTTTTTCCCGCCATTCGCTGGCGATCTACGGTTTTCACGCCATTATCGTTAACTTTATGCGCAACTGGCACCTGGAACTGACGGCCTATCCGTTACTGGATATCTTCTGGGTGTTCGGGGTGGCGCTGGCGTTCAGCCTGCTGCTGTCGATAGGGCTGCAGAAAATAGACCCTCGACGGCTGGTGTCATAGCGCAGTTGAGCCGCGCTGCTGAGCACGTCGCAGTTGGCGGCCGGAGGAGAATCCCGCCGCCAAGGCCGCTTTCTCCAGCCCATAGCCTTGTTGCAGGCGCTGCTGCGCCACTGCCAGCCGTAGCTGCTCATGATACTCACGCACGCTGATACCGATATGGTTACGGAACAATCGCGCCAGATGACGGCTGCTAACGTGGGCCTTTTCCGCCACCTGCGGCACCGACCATTCCGCTTCCGGCTCGGCGGCCATCACGTCTTGCGCACGGTGCACCGCCGGGTGCAGATGGTTACGGTAGCGTAGCCAGGGCGAAAGCTGCGGGTCGTCACCGGAACGGCGAAAATACACCACCATCTCACGGGCGATCTCCATTGCCCGGGTAGCGCCACACTGGCGGTTAATCAGGTGCAGAGCCAGATCGATACCGGCGGTGATCCCCGCGCTGGTGTAAACGCCGCGGTCTTCAACAAAGATGCGATTTTCTTTCACCTGCGCTGCCGGGGCTTGCTGGCGCAGGCGCTCGATCACGTCGTGATGGGTGGTGCATTGGTAGCCATCGAGCAAACCGGCCTGTGCCGCCAGCAGGGCGCCGGAACAAACACAGACCAGCGTGATACGTTGCTGTTGCAGGTCGGGCTTCAGCGCCGCCAACCAGCGGCGAGCCTGTTCGGCTGGCGCAGTGGCGAAGAAATGTGGCGAATCACTGACGCCCGGAACCACCAGAATAGCGCCGTCTTCCAGCCGCTCTGGCAGCGGCTGTAGCTGACTCAGCGTCATGCTTATCGAGCAGGTGACCTGCGGCAGTGGGCTGATGTAGCGCAGGCTGAACTGCCCGGCCAGACGCAGGGTTTCCGCCGGACCGCTGACGTCCAGCGACAGCACCTGGGGCAGCATCAGAAAGTAGACGGCCTGCGGCATGATTACTCCTGTGAGAGTTGCGCCAGTGCCTCATCCACGCTGGCGATGCGGGCGAAGCGATTGACCAGCACCGTCTCAGTATGCCGCTTGAGCTGTTCGCTGGTAAAGACTTGTCCGTCGGGGTGTTGCATCGGGAAGGTCAGCGTGGCCTCGGTGATGAAGGTGACCCGGTAGCCGAGATCGGACGCTACCCGGGTGGTGGTTTCACAGCACTGTTCGGTACGAATGCCGGAGATAATCAAATGATCGATATCCCGTTGGCGCAGCCAGGCATCCAGACCGGATTCGGTCAGTGCGTTGTGCACCTGTTTGTGTACCGTGATATCGGCCTGATGGTCGAGGAAGGGCAGGCGCTTTACCCAGCCGGACGCCAACGAAAAGGGGCCTTCTGGCGACACGTGGAACACATCAACCAGCGCAACGCCTTGCTGGCGACAGCCTGCGATCAACCGTGACAGTGCCTGTTGGAAAGCCGGCAGATCCTCTTCTTGCCAGAATGGACGATGCTGGAATGATTGCTGAACATCGATGATCAATAACGCGCTCTGTGACATTTTCGGCCCTCCGCCAATTAGGTATAACGCCATACTGCGCCGTTATCCTGCAGGGAAGAAGGCCAAAAACGGCCATCATGGTGGCATCAGCGGACCAGCATCAGGCTTTGCCGATCTGGCCGGCGACCAGCCGCCCTTGATGGAAGGTGGCGCGGCGAGTCGGCAGGCGGGCTACCGCTTCGGCGGAGCAACTGGCGTTGATCAGCACGAACTCCGCGCTGTCACCGGCTTTGGGCCACACTCGTTGACCTTTGTCGTTCAGCGGCAGCACGCCGCCGGTAGAAATAGCCATGGCGCGTGACAGATGAAACTCGTCAGAACCCCGGTAAAGTTGGGCGTAAAGGTTGGCTTTTTCCAGAATGTCGCCAGTGCCGAACGGGGACCAGTGGTCAATTACGCTGTCGGTTCCGGTCATCACAAATACCCCTTTTTCACTGAGCTGCGGCAGCGGCATCATCAGCCCGCCAATCGGCACCGTTGAGGCGATGGTGATTTGCTGCGCGGCCAGGCGGGTGGCGGTTTCCTCCAGTTCATTCGGGTTCAGCGCGGTCAGGGCAAATGCGTGGCTGATGGTGACTTTGCCGCGCAGCGAAGGGTTCTTTTCTACGGTGGTAATCATGTAGTTGATGGCGGCCACCCCGGCCGGGCTGGTTTCATGCAGGTGGATATCGACGCCTTTGCCGGTGTCGAGCGCAATCTGGAACATGGCGTCCAGTGACTGTTCCATCGCCCCGTCGACGTTGGTTGGATCCAGCCCGCCAACGTATTGCACCCCCATCTGCATGGCTTCACGCATTAAGCCGTCAACTTTAGAGTGCAGCAGGCCGTGCTGTGGGAAGGCGACGATTTCACAGCTAAAATCGGCCTGGTGAATTTCCAGCGCGCGCTGCAGGTGTTCCAGGCTTTTCAGCCCGCTGACCGGATCGATATTGCAGTGGCTACGCGCCACGGTGCTGCCTTTGGATTGCAGCAGGGCGATCAGGTTTTCTGCACGTTGTTGTGAGGTAGGCAACAGCTTGGGGATCAGCGTTTGTTCCAGCGCGATCATATCCATAATGGTTTTGCCCTGGCGCGGACGCGGTGCTTGCCATGGGCCGCTGTAAAAGGTTTTATCCAGGTGGATATGCATGTCGCGAAATGCCGGCAACAGCAACTGACCCTGTGCCTGATAATGTGGCACGCCAGTGGGAACCGCCGCCTCCTTCGGGTGGATGGCGGCAATTTTTCCGTCTTTGATTTCAAGCTGATAAAGCGCGGTGCGGGTGCCTATCACCGTGTCGCCATCGTACTCAAAACCGTCTTCCAGCCGCACATCGCTCAGCCAGTAGTGGCTGTCGGTCAGGGTCATGGGTTGGGTCTCCGGTGTGCAGGGGCTGCCCGTCGGCACGGCGGCCTGCGCCACGCCGCCGGTCAGGCCGATCACCGCACAGGCAGTGGTAATTTTGCCGGTTTGGCTGAGGAAAGCTCTGCGGCTTTGTTGTTGATTTTTTTCCACGTTCAGTTCCTTAATCCAGAGGTGAGGTGTGTCAAAAGACAGCCACCAATTTAGGAGAGGAGCCGACGGGTTGGCAGTGACATTTGCCACTGGCGACTATTCGATTTGGCAATAATAAGGGGGGCGGGTATTACCCCACCCCTGTTTTTACATCAGCGGCAACAGACGGGTATAGAGTTCGCGGAAGGTACTGCGTAGCGCAGCGTACTCTTGGTGGCGTTCGGCATCTGGGCTATGTACCTGTTCCAGCGGCAATTCAGGCAGCAGTTCGCCGAGTGGGCGTTGCGGGTTCAGTGCGATCTGTGCCAGCCGTGCGGCCCCCAGCGCCGGGCCGACGTCGCCGCCGGTGCGGTATTCCAGCCGTTGACCACTGATGTCCGCCAGCATTTGTCGCCAGAATGGGCTGCGTGCGCCGCCGCCAATCAGGGTGATGCTGGAGGGCTGCAGGCCGCTGGCGTGCAGCACGTCCATCCCGTCGGCCAGGGCGAAACCGACGCCTTCCAGCACCGCCCGCGCCAGATCGTTCGGACCATGCTGATGGGTGAGCCCCCAGAATGCTCCCTTGGCGTTCGGATTGTTATGCGGCGTTCGCTCGCCGGACAGATAGGGCAAAAACCACAGCGGAGCTGCCGCCGGGGGGGCCTGTTCGACGTTGCGCAGCAAGGTGGCGACGTCTTCGACATTAGTCAGTTTGCAAACCCAGTCCAGACAGGAGGCGGCGCTGAGCGTCACCGACATCAGGTGCCAGGTGTCGGGTAGCGCATGGCAGAAGCTGTGCACCGCGCTGGCCGGGTTGCTGAGAAAGCCGTCGCTGACCGCGAAATACACCCCCGAAGTCCCGAGCGACAGCATCGCCTGCCCGGCCTGATACAGCCCCACGCCGATCGCCCCGGCCGCGTTATCGCCGCCGCCGGCCACCACCGGTACCGGCGACATGTCCCAGCGGCGGGCCAGTTCGGTATGGGTCTGGCCGGTTACCTGATTGCCCTCGAACAGTTGCGGCATCTGGCGGCGGGTCAGGCCGCAGGCGGCCAGCATCTCGTCGCTCCAGTCGCGTTGCGCTACGTTCAGCCAGCCGGTGCCGGCGGCGTCCGACATGTCGCTGGCGAAGTCGCCGGTGATGCACCAGCGCAAATAATCTTTGGGCAATAGCACTTTATCGATGTGCTGAAACACCTGTGGCTCATGCTGTTGTACCCACAGCAGCTTAGGGGCGGTGAAGCCCGGCATCATCAGGTTGCCGGTGATTTGCCGTGATTGCGGCACCGCCTGTTCCAGCGCCAGACATTGCGCTGCACTTCTGCCGTCATTCCACAGGATCGCTGGGCGTAGCACCTGTTGCCGCGCGTCCAACAGCGTGGCGCCGTGCATCTGGCCGCTGAGACCGATGGCTTTTACCTGCTGCAGGCTGTGCTGTTTGCCCAGCGCCAGCATCGCGCGATCGGTGGCGTGCCACCAGTCCTGCGGCGCTTGCTCTGACCACAGGGGGTGAGGGCGGGAAATGGGCAGCGACTCACCGTGGCTGGCAAGCAGTTGGCCCTGCTCACTGAGCAAAATGACTTTTACGCCGGAGGTGCCGAGGTCGATGCCGATATACATGGTTAAGGGTCCTTAAAGACGCGGCGAGTGCCGCGCGGGGTCATACCCTTCATACTTCAAGCTGCATCAGTGTTGGCTGTCTGCGTGTACCCCAGTCACGTACTGGCTGTACGCTCCCGGGGATGCGCTTAGTTGCCGCCTTGATGCAACTCGAATTATTTTGAGTATAAGTTAGCCGAACAGGTAGCGGTTCATCAGGTTTTCAAGCTGCTCCTGGCGGCCGCTGACGTGCTGTGGCGCCAGTGCATGTCCTTCAGCGTACTGCGCCAGGGCTTCGAGCGACAGTTTGCCCTGCAAAATTTGCTGGCCCAATTCACCATTCCAGCCAGCATAGCGTTTGGATACCTGCTGGTGTAACTGACCGTCAGTCACCATTTTCGCTGCGACCTTCAGCGCCAGCGCCATCGTGTCCATGGCACCAATATGGCCATAGAACAGGTCGTATTTGTCGGTGCTTTGACGGCGCACCTTGGCATCAAAGTTCAGCCCGCCGGTGGTAAAGCCCCCAGCCTTGATAATTTCGAACATCACCAGTGCGTTCTCTTCTACGCTGATCGGGAACTGGTCGGTGTCCCAACCCAACTGAGGGTCGCCCCGGTTGGCATCGACGGAACCAAAGATGCCGAGTGCGATGGCGGTGGCGATCTCATGGTGGAACGAGTGGCCCGCCAGCGTGGCGTGGTTGGCTTCGATATTCACCTTGATCTCTTTCTCCAGGCCGAACTGCTTGAGGAAGCCGTAAACGGTGGCGACATCGTAGTCGTATTGATGTTTGGTCGGCTCCTGGGGTTTGGGCTCAATCAGCAAGGTGCCCTGGAAACCGGTTTTATGTTTGTGCTCCACCACCATCTGCATAAAGCGGCCAATTTGCTCACGCTCCTGGCGCAGGTCGGTGTTAAGCAAGGTTTCATAGCCTTCGCGGCCGCCCCATAGCACGTAGTTTTCACCGCCCAGACGTTGAGTGGCATTCATGGCGGTAAACACCTGAGTGGCAGCCCAACTGAAGACCTCCGGATCCGGGTTGGTGGCTGCACCGGCGCCGTAACGCGGGTGGGTAAAGCAGTTGGCGGTGCCCCACAGCAGTTTTACGCCGCTGCTGTGTTGTTTTTCTTCCAGTACGTCGGTCATGACTGCAAAGTTGTGCAGATACTCTTTCAGCGAAGCGCCTTCCGGCGAAACGTCGACGTCATGGAAGCAGTAGTAGGGGACATTCAGCTTGTGGAAGAACTCGAACGCCACGTCGGCTTTGCGTTTGGCCAGCGCCAGCGCATCGCCCGGTTGCTGCCAGGGACGATCGAAAGAGCCGACGCCGAACATGTCCGCGCCGTTCCAGCAGAAGGTATGCCAGTAGCAGGCGGCAAAACGCAGGTGCTCCGCCATACGCTTGCCGAGCACCAGTTCATCCGGGTTGTAATGATGAAAGGCCAGCGGGTTATTACTGGTAGGGCCTTCGTAGCGCACTTGCTCAAGTTGATCAAAATAAGATTGCATTATCGACTCCTGGGTAGCAATGCCCGGTTTACGGGATGCCTTTATCTTCGGAGTTTGTGACAGGCTGCTCAATTACGTTATTTCACACTTAAATTCACAGAATTATTAAATGTGCGGCAGATCTCATAATAGGTTTTTAACCACGGTTTATTTAAGGATTCTTCATTTTATTTGTCGACCTGCTGTTTTTCAGCCTGAAAGCATGACCGCCATCATAAAAACAACATTAAACCAAAAATCATAATTAGCCGGTAAAAATCAGTAATTGCTGAATATTAAATAACCGATAACAATCCGCTCTAAGCTGCGTCACTAGCCCGTTTCAATTATTGCCCCTACACGTTAAATAACAAAGGTATATAAGATGAAATTCAAACCTGTGTTCCTTTCGGTCTGCGCACTGCTGGCGCTGGCCAGCCAACCGGCGTTCAGCAAAGAAGTCAAAATCGGCATGGCGATCGACGACCTGCGTCTGGAGCGCTGGCAAAAAGACCGCGATATCTTTGTCAGTAAGGCCAAATCACTGGGGGCTGATGTGTTTGTCCAGTCGGCCAACGGCAATGAAGAAACCCAGATGGCTCAGATTGAAAACATGATCAACCGCGGCGTCGACGTGCTGGTGATTATTCCCTACAACGGCAAGGTGTTAAGCAACGTAATCAGCGAAGCCAAGCGGGAAGGCATTAAGGTGCTGGCTTACGATCGCATGATTAATAACGCCGATATCGATTTTTACATCTCCTTTGATAATGAAAAGGTCGGTGAACTGCAGGCGCAAAGCCTGGTGCAGCGGGTACCGCAGGGCAATTACTTCCTGATGGGCGGCTCGCCGGTGGATAATAACGCCAAGCTGTTCCGCCAGGGGCAGATGAAGGTGCTGCAACCGCTGATCGACGGCGGGAAAATCAAGGTAGTGGGCGATCAGTGGGTTGACGGATGGTTGCCGGAAAACGCATTAAAAATCATGGAAAATGCGCTGACCGCCAACAATAACAAGATTGATGCGGTAGTGGCTTCCAACGACGCCACCGCCGGTGGCGCGATCCAGGCGCTGGCCGCTCAGGGCCTGGCGGGCAAGGTAGCCATCTCCGGTCAGGATGCCGATTTGGCGGCGGTGAAGCGCATTGTCGCCGGTACTCAGACCATGACGGTGTATAAGCCAATCAGCAAGCTGGCCGACGAGGCGGCGGGCATCGCGGTGCAACTGGGCAAGGGCGAACAGCCGAAAGCCAACGCCACGTTAAATAACGGCAGCAAAGACGTGCCATCCTGGTTATTAACCCCTATTCCGGTGGATAAATCGAATATCGACAGCACCATTATTGCCGACGGCTTCCACAAAAAAGCCGACATTAATTAATTCCAACAGCCGGTAATGCGGAGGGAATAATGCCCAGCCTTTTAGAAATGAAAAATATCACCATGCAATTCGGGGTGGTTAAGGCGGTGGATAATGTCAGCCTGAAATTAGAGGCCGGACAGGTATTATCGCTGTGTGGTGAAAATGGTTCGGGAAAATCCACCCTGATGAAAGTGCTGTGCGGGATATATCCGCACGGCAGTTATCAGGGCGATATTTATTTCTCTGATGATTTATTAGCGGCAAAAAACATTCGCGACACCGAGCAGAAAGGCATCGCCATCATCCATCAGGAGCTGGCGCTGGTGAAGCAGATGACGGTGCTGGAAAACATGTTTCTCGGCAATGAATGGTGTCGATACGGCGTAATGGATTACGACGCCATGTACCTGCGCTGCCGACGGATGTTGGCGCAGGTCAAGCTGGAGGTGGATCCCAACACCCCTATCGGCGAACTGGGGCTGGGCCAGCAGCAGTTGGTGGAGATCGCCAAGGCGCTGAACAAGCAGGTGCGGCTGCTGGTGCTGGATGAGCCGACGGCGTCGTTGACCGAAAGTGAAACCGCTACGCTGCTGGCGATCATTGGGGATCTGCGCGATCACGGCATCGCCTGTATTTACATTTCGCACAAGTTGAATGAGGTGAAGGCGATCTCGGATCTGATCTGCGTAATCCGTGACGGCAAGCACATCGGCACGCACCCGGCGGCGGAAATGAGCGAGGACGATATTATCGCCATGATGGTCGGGCGTGAGTTAACCGAGCTGTATCCGCAGCAACAGCATGATATCGGTGAGGTGATCCTGCAGGTGGACAACCTGACCGCCTGGCACCCGGTGAATCGCCATGTTCGGCGGGTGGATGATGTTTCTTTCAGCCTGCGACGCGGTGAGATCCTCGGTGTGGCCGGGTTGGTCGGCTCCGGGCGGACCGAAACCATGCAGTGCCTGTTCGGCGTCTACGCTGGCCGGTGGCAGGGAAGCATTACCCTCAATGGGCAACCGGCCGTTATTAACAATTGCCGCCAGGCAATGCGGTATGGCATCGCCATGGTGCCGGAAGACCGCAAGCGTGATGGCATCGTACCGGTGATGGGCGTGGGGGCCAATATGACGTTGGCCGCGCTGAGTGACTTTAGCGGTGCGCTGACGGTGATCGATGATGCTTTGGAACAGGCGACCATTCGCCAGTCGCTGGCACAGCTTAAGGTAAAAACTTCCTCGCCTGAACTGGCGATTGCCCGGCTGAGCGGCGGTAATCAACAGAAGGCTATTCTCGCCAAGTGCCTGCTGCTGAAGCCGAAAATTCTGATATTGGATGAGCCGACGCGCGGTATCGACATCGGCGCCAAACATGAAATCTATAAGTTAATCAATCAACTGGTACAGCAGGGGATTGCGGTGATCGTGGTGTCTTCGGAACTGCCGGAAGTGCTGGGGTTAAGCGATCGCGTCCTGGTGATGCACCAGGGACGCATCAAGGCGTCGTTGATCAACCAGGGTCTGACCCAGGAACAGGTGATGGAAGCCGCATTGAGGAGTGAAACAGATGTCGAAAAACACGCAGTCTGAAGCGATCGTGCCGGCAATGGTGGAGAAAAAACCTATAGTGAAGTTGAAATCCATCAATTTGCAGGTGTTTGTGATGTTGGCGGCGATAGTCGTCATTATGCTGTTCTTTACCTTTACCACCGAAGGGGCTTATCTCAGCGCGCGTAATATTTCCAACCTGCTGCGCCAGACGGCGATCACCGGCATTCTGGCGGTCGGCATGGTGTTTGTGATTGTGTCGGCAGAAATCGACCTGTCGGTCGGTTCAATGATGGGGTTGTTAGGCGGGGCGGCGGCGATTTTTGACGTTTGGCTGGGCTGGCCATTGCCGCTGACCATCGTGGTGACGCTGCTGGCTGGTCTGCTGTTGGGGGCCTGGAACGGTTGGTGGGTGGCTTATCGCAAGGTCCCGTCGTTTATCGTAACCCTGGCGGGGATGCTGGCCTTTCGCGGCATCCTGATCGGCATTACCAACGGCACTACCGTGGCACCGACCAGCGGCGCGATGTCGCAGATTGGCCAGAGCTATTTGCCGAACGGCCTGGGTTTTGGCATCGGTGCGGTTGGGCTGATGCTGTTTGTTGCTTGGCAGTGGCGGCGGCGCAGTCGGCGTGCCCAGCTCGGTTTGCCCGTGGCCACACCGACCGGTGACGTCACCCGGCAAAGTATTTTGGCGCTGCTGGTGCTCGGCGCCATCTATTTGCTCAACGATTACCGTGGGGTACCGACGCCGGTGTTGATCCTCACCGCGCTGATGCTGGCAGGGATATTTATGGCCACCCGCACCGCCTTTGGCCGTCGGATCTACGCCATCGGCGGCAATATTGACGCTGCGCGGCTGTCGGGTGTCAACGTCGAACGCACCAAGCTGGCGGTGTTTGCCATCAACGGTTTGATGGTAGCCATTGCCGGCCTGATCCTCAGTTCACGCCTGGGGGCCGGGTCACCTTCGGCGGGCAATATCGCCGAGCTGGACGCCATCGCCGCCTGCGTGATTGGCGGCACCAGCCTGGCCGGCGGCATCGGCAGCGTGGCCGGCGCGGTGATGGGCGCGTTCATCATGGCATCGCTGGATAACGGCATGAGCATGCTGGACGTGCCGACCTTCTGGCAGTACATCGTCAAGGGCGCCATTTTGCTGCTGGCAGTATGGATGGACTCCGCCACCAAGCGCCGGGCATAAGAATAGCGTCTGAGCTCACAGTTATGAGGTGATGCCTGCTGCTCTCCCGGATGGGTTGTGCTATCCCAGAGACCAGTTCATTTATCGGGGATGCCCATGTTCGAGAAGCGCTTTCGCATTACTTTGCTGTTCAATGCCAATAAAGTGTACGACCGCCAGGTGGTAGAAGGCGTCGGCGAGTATTTACAGGCTTCACAATGTGACTGGGACATCTTTATCGAAGAGGATTTCCGCTGCCGTATCGACAACATCAAGGACTGGCTGGGCGATGGGGTGATCGCCGATTTCGACGACGGTGAAATCGAACGGTTGCTGCACAACGTCAGAGTGCCGATCGTCGGAGTGGGCGGCTCTTATCATCGCAATGAGGACTACCCGCCGGTGCACTACATCGCTACCGACAATCAGGCGCTGGTGGAGGCGGCATTTACTCATCTGAAAGAAAAAGGCATCAATCGCTTTGCCTTCTACGGCTTGCCTGGCGAAGGGGGTAAACGCTGGGCGCAGGAGCGTGAGCATGCTTTCCGGCAGCGGGTGGCGCTGGAGCAGTATCAGGGCGTGGTGTATCAGGGTATGGCCACCGCGCCGGAGAACTGGCAATACGCGCAGAACCGGCTGGCAGACTGGGTGCAGACCCTGCCGCAGCAGACCGGCATTATCGCGGTGACCGATGCGCGGGCACGCCATTTGCTGCAGGTGTGTGAACATTTGGATATCGCGGTGCCGGAAAAGCTGTGCGTGATCGGCATCGACAATGAAGAACTGACGCGTTACCTGTCGCGGGTGGCACTGTCTTCGGTGGCGCAGGGCACCCGTCAAATGGGCTATCGCGCCGCCAAGTTACTGCACCAACTGCTTGATCGTCGTGAACTGCCGCTGCAGCGCATTCTGGTGCCGCCGGTGAAGGTGATTGAACGACGTTCTACCGATTTCCGCTCGCTGCGCGATCCGGCGGTGATCCAGGCGATGCATTACATTCGTCATCACGCCTGCAAGGGCATCAAGGTCGAACAGGTGCTGGACGCGATCGGCATGTCACGCTCCAATCTGGAAAAACGCTTCAGGGATGAAACCGGCGAAACTATCCACCATGTGATCCATCAGGAAAAACTGGATCGCGCCCGTAACCTGCTGACGGCCACCTCATTGACCATCAACGAGATCTCACAGATGTGTGGCTACCCCTCGCTGCAGTATTTTTATTCGGTGTTCAAGAAAGGCTATGACATGACGCCCAAAGACTACCGTGAGCGCTATGGTGAGGTTGGGTATTAGGTAGGTGTAGCCGTTATGGCTACATGTGTAGCTCATCAGGCTACACCTTCGTTCTCATACCAACCCACAAAACGCCTTTAGCCGTTCGGCCAGCGCCGGGGTAGCGGCAGGGGCACCGTAGCGGTAATACAGCGCCAGTTCAATGTTGTCGATCGGCGGTAAGCCTTCGGCGATACCCAGTACCCGGTGGCTCGGCAAACGGCAGCCGGCCGGCAACAGGGTGACACCCAGCCCGGCGGCGGAGGCGGCGGTGAGCGCAGCCAGACTGGCGCTGCTATAACCGATGCGCCAGCGTTTGCCGAGGTTATCCAGCGCCTGACACAGGTCATCACGATATAACCCATTGAGCGGGAACACGGCCAGCGGTACCGGCGATTGTTCGATTGCCGGGAAGGCCAGGCTGTCCAGCCACAGCAGTGGCTCCGGCCTGGCGGCTCGTGGTGGCTGGCTGCGACGTTGCTTAACCAGGATCAGATCCAGCTCTTCGCGGGCGTAGGCGCTGTGCAGATCGGCACTCAGGCCGCTGGTGACGTCCAACCGCAGATGCGGGTGTGCGCGGCTGAACTCCGCCAGCAGTTCGGTGGTGGGTGCGGCGAAATCCTCCGGCATCCCCAGTCGCAGCACGCCGTCACGCCAGATGCCGGTCAAGGCATCGTGTGCCTCTTCATTCAGCGCGATGATGCGTCGCGCATAGCTCAACAGCTTGACGCCTTCCTCGGTCAGCAACACCTGATGGGAAGACCGTTCAAACAGCGGTTTACCCAGCATCTCTTCCAACCGACGAACCTGTTGGCTGACGGTAGATTGTGACAAAAACACCCGTTCTGCGGCACGGGTGAAGCTGTTGCTGTCACATACCGCAACGAAGCTGAGCAGTAACTGCGGATTGAACATCGGATAGCGATTCATTTTCCCACTGTTGGCTATTTTATTATTTAATTTCCCAATACTAGCGGGGATGCCTAGAGTAAGGCAACGCTGCGGCGGCCACTCTGTGACTCCGCACTCTTCATCCCGGAAGTTCAGGAATAGACCGTGTTAAATCATTTTGTTGTTCCCTCCTTGTTACGTCGCTGGTTCAACCCCCTGCTGTGGGCGCTGGTGCTGATTGGCCTGAATATGCGGCCATTGCTGACCTCGATCGGCCCGTTGTTACCGACGCTGCGGCAGGCTACCGGACTGAGCTTTGGCGGCGCAGCCCTGCTGACTACCTTGCCGGTACTGATGATGGGGTTGATGGCGCTGGCGGGTGGGGCGATCAACCGCCTGTTCAGCGAACGCACCGGCGTGGTATTGAGCCTGCTGGCGATTGGTGTGGGTGCCGCCTGGCGTGAGCTGGCGCCGGGCAGCACGCAATTAATGCTGAGTGCGGTACTGGGTGGGCTGGGGATTGGGGTGATCCAGGCGGTGATGCCCGGCATTATCAAACATCACTTTCTCAAGCAGATGGCGCTGGTGGCCGGGCTGTGGTCTGCGGCACTGATGGGCGGTGGCGGTCTGGGGGCGGCGATTACCCCCTGGCTGATGAGTGTCGGCCATGACTGGCACGGTGCGCTGGCCTGGTGGGCCGCACCGGCGCTGGTGGCGTTAATCGCCTGGTGGCCGGTCAGCCGTGGCCTGGCTCGCCTGACGCCGTCGGGGGCTTCCAGCGGACCGAGCCTGTGGTTCAGTCGTCGTGCCTGGCTGCTCGGCGCTTATTTTGGTTTGATCAACGGTGGCTACACCAGTCTGATCGCCTGGCTGCCACCCTATTATATGCAGCTCGGCTGGCAGCCGCAGGCCAGCGGATCGCTGTTGGCGTTGATGACCTTCGGTCAGGTGGTGGGAGCATTGTTGTTGCCGGCGCTGGCACGCTCGGCGGATCGTCGCCCGCTGTTATTGCTGGCACTTGCCATGCAGTTGGTTGGCTTCATTGGCCTGATTTATCTGCCGCAGACGCTACCCTGGCTGTGGGTGTTGCTCTCGGGTCTGGGGTTGGGCGGTGCCTTCCCGCTGTGCCTGGTGCTGGCGCTCGATCATATCCCGCACCCGGCAGCGGCGGGACGGCTGGTAGCCTTTATGCAGGGCATCGGCTTCCTGCTGGCGGGTACCACGCCGTACATTTCCGGCCTGCTGCGTGATTACAGCGGCAGCTTTGTGCTGGATTGGCAAATCCATGCGCTGCTGGTGGTAGTGCTAATCGCCATCACCTGGTGCTTCCATCCGCACAGCTACCGGCGGGCCTTCGCTGAATAATATTTCTGTCATTGCGGCTCCCTATAGTGACGTTGCTTTTACTTCTGGGTAATAACAACAAAAAGGGAACCAAGACATGCACATCACCAAAACCCGCCTGGCGCTGTTGGCCGGCTGTATGGCGCTGAGCAGTAACCTGTGGGCAGAAGCTCAACCGGTGCCAGCGACCCTGGCCGGGCACGCGTTACTGGCGGTGAAATCCAACGTTGCAGCACCGCAGGATGCCCCCGCCGATTTACAGCAAAGCGGTAAATACACCAGCGGCAAACGCGTGACCGAACTGGGCAGCGTGGCGGGTAAATCCGCCGATCGCATGACCGGCATCGGCCTGCCGATCAACGGCCAGCCGCTGCAGGGCCATTCCGGCATCAAGCATATGCCCGACGGCACCTACTGGGTGCTGACCGACAACGGCTTCGGCAGTAAGGCTAACTCGCCGGACGCCATGCTGTACCTCAATCACTACAAAATCGACTTCGGCAACGGCACGGTGACGCCACTGAAAACCGTATTCCTGCACGATCCCGACAAAAATGTGCCCTTCCATATCATCAATGAGAGCACTGATAAACGTTACCTGACCGGCAGCGATTTTGACCCGGAAAGCTTCCAGTTTGCCGACAATGCCCTGTGGATTGGCGACGAGTTCGGGCCTTATCTGATCAAAGCCGATCTGAACGGCAAGGTGCTGGCGGTGTTTGACACCAAGGTGGACGGCAAGGTGGTGAAGTCGCCGGATAACCCGACGCTGACCCTGCCGGGCGCGCCGGACGGCAAACAGAACTTCCAGGTGGCACGTTCCAAGGGCTTTGAGGGCATGGCGGCGTCACCGGACGGCAGCAAGCTGTACCCATTGCTGGAAGGTGCACTGTGGGACGGTGAAAAGTTTGAGAACCTCGACGGCAAACGCTATCTGCGGGTGCTGGAATTCGACGTGAAGCAGCAGGCCTGGACCGGCCGCAGTTGGCAATATGTGTTGGAAGACAACCAGAACGCCATTGGTGATTTCAATATGATCGACGCCGCCCACGGGCTGGTGATCGAGCGTGATAACGGCGAAGGCACACAGGATAAAGCCTGTGCGGCGGGCGCACCGACCGACAACTGCTTCAACCAGGTGGCGAAGTTCAAACGGGTATATAAAATTGCTTTCTCTGACGATAACGTCGGTAAACCGGTCGACAAGTTGGCCTATATCGACCTGATGAATATTCAGGATCCGAACAAACTGGCGCTCAAACCACTGAACAACGGCGTGCTGACCTTCCCGTTCTTTACCATTGAAAACGTGGACGTGGTGGACGGTAGCCATATCATTGTCGGCAATGATAATAACTTCCCGTTCTCCTCCAGCCGTCAGCCGAACGTGGCGGATGACAATGAGTTTATCCTGCTGGACGTGAAGGACCTGCTGAAGCCTTAAGCCCTGCCAGCCTCCGGCGCATTGCCGGGGGCTAGTGCTATTTCCCTCTTAGCGCTAAGGGTAAACTGCGCTATAATCAGCCCCTTGCTTCCGATTCCCAAAGGAAGATCCTCGTCCCCGGTGGGGCGGCCGGACTTCAAATCCGGTTGGGGCCGCCAGCGGTCCTGGGCAGGTTCGACTCCTGTGATCTTCCGCCAAACTTCATCCTGACAGTTTCTGTAAATTCCATAAAACCCCAAAAATCAGTGCAGAACTGCTTTAATTCTAACTAATGGCAGATAATAAATTTCTGGTGAAAATAAACTTCACCAGCTTTAGCACAAAGAGCTAAAAACGCGTCTATCTTTACCATTGAACACTGGATCCGTAAATTAGAGGCAGCTATGTTTCTTAATTACTTCGCATTGGGTGTACTTATTCTGGTTTTTCTCATTATTTTTTATGGGATTATTATTCTGCATGATATTCCCTATCTTATTGCCAAGGCACGTAACCATCCGCATGCCGATGCTATCCATGTCGCGGGCTGGGTGAGTTTATTTACTCTGCATGTGATCTGGCCGTTTTTATGGATATGGGCTACGTTATACCGCCCCGAGCGTGGTTGGGGTATGCAAGGTCAGGAGGCATCGTTCGCACAGTTACAGCAACGTGTGGCGGAGCTGGAGTTGAAACTGGTTGAAAATAAAACGCCTCCTTCGGAGTAGCCACCATGGACCTGCTCATTATCCTGACGTATGTCGCTTTTGCCTGGTCGATATTTAAAATTTTCAAAATTCCAGTCAATAAATGGACGGTGCCCACGGCTGCATTGGGCGGGGTATTTTTAATTGGGGCGTTAATTCTGCTAATGAATTACAACCACCCCTATACTTACCTGGCGCAGAAAGCGGTGATCTCTATCCCTATTACTCCGCAGGTGACAGGCATCGTTAGCGAAGTAACCGATAAGCAAAACGTATTAATTAAAAAAGGTGAAGTGCTGTTTAAATTAGATCCGGTGCGCTACCAGGCAAGGGTTAATAGACTTCAGGCCGACCTGGTCACCGCGATTAATAATACTCAGGTGCTCAAAGGGCAGTTGGATGAAGCTATTGCCAACACTTCTCGGGTTAGCGCAGAACGCGATCGGTTATATAAAGACTATCAACGTTATGTCCGAGGCAGTCAGGCCAAGGTCAACCCATTTTCAGAAAGTGATATCGATAACGCCCGACAGAACTATTTGGCACAGGATGCGCTGGTAAAAGGTTCGGTCGCTGAACAAGCGCAAATAAAAAGTCAGTTAGACAGTGTGATTAATGGGGAGCAATCTCAAATCGTTAGCCTCAGGGCGCAGTTAGCCGAGGCCAAATATAATCTTGATCAAACGGTGATCCGTGCCCCAAGCAACGGTTACATCACCCAGGTGCTGATCCGCCCAGGTACCTATGCCGCGGCGCTGCCATTGCGCCCGGTCATGGTGTTTATTCCTGAGCAAAAACGCCAGATTATTGCTCAGTTCAGACAAAACTCGTTGCTGCGCCTGAAAGCCGGTGATGAGGCCGAAGTGGTGTTTAATGCGTTTCCCGGCCAGGTCTTCCCAGGAAAATTGATAAGAATTCTTCCGGTGGTGCCCGGTGGATCATATCAGGCGCAGGGAACACTGCAATCGCTGAGCATGACGCCCGGCAGCGACGGTGTTCTGGCCGTGATTGAGCTGGCGCCCAACAGTGAAATTGACGAACTGCCTGACGGCATTTTTTCTCAGGTGGCCGTTTACTCCGATCACTTTACCCATGTGGCGGTAATGCGCAAAGTCCTGCTGCGTATGACCAGTTGGATGCACTATCTGTATTTGGATCACTAACTCAGTATAAAAAAGCCGCTTCATGAGGAGGCGGCTTAGTGACTTACAACTTAGGCATATTGCGTTAATCGCCAGGTAACAGCCTGGTTATTATAGGGCGGCATGGTATTGCCTTTAGCAATGGGGGCGGTGGTTGATGGTGTGCCAACAACCGTCCAGACGCCGCTTTCAGGGCACTTGTGCTCGGTAGAGGCTGTGGTACCGATAGGGGATTTAGCCATGATGATCTTTCCTTAATCAGTGCGGTGCTACCCTTGGCCCCGCTAAGAAAGATATTTACAGGTTCTCGTATATATTCAATCCCACAAGCCAAATACAAAGCATTAGTTTGTTATTAGTAAATTCAGGTATTGGTTATTTAATTTTAACTACTCCTCACCCTAGGTTGTTTCAATATATAATAAATGTATATTTTTAGAGTGGTAACATTTAATTTCAATATGCTTTTTGAAATGATTCAAATTGTTTATTATTCTGAAGTGGATACTTGTTATATTGAAATATGTTTGAAGTGAGAAAGAAAAAACAGGCTCAACGTACAGCCATTCCCGCCCCTCTGATCAGCTAGGTTATCGTCGACCATGATCGTCGCTTGTCTGCTTAAGAGAGTAAAGCAACCCATTGGAGATGCATTGGTGGTCTGTGGTCTTGGCGAAGATGAATTTGAAAGGATAAATTAGCGGTGTTAAAGTAAGGCTCCGGCCAGCAGTGACTTTTTGCACATCCTGTCTGACCGGAAAATTTTTCCCTGGTGTTGGCTGACTTAGCTACCTGACCGTACAGGTCAGGTTTTTTTTACTGTTCGTCCAACGGGATTTATTATATGCAGTGGTTCCAAATTCGTAAGTTGCACTTAAGTCTTATCGGTACCTATACTTAAGTGCAGGTTCTCATCACAGGGAAAATCCAGACCACCACGGAGCCTGTATGTTTTCTATCTTCAATGAAAATCAAACAATAACGGAAACGCTTAGGGACCATATCGACAGGAAGTTGTCCTCACTCGGTAGCCCGGCATACGCTTACACGGTCGTCAGAAAGAAAAATCCGTCAGATGTGCTTATTATTTCCAGTTATCCGGATGAATGGGTAGACCTCTACCGCGTTAACAATTTCCAGCTTACCGACCCGGTGATACTGACTGCGTTCAAACGCACCTCGCCCTTTACATGGGACGAAAATATCACCCTGATGTCAGATCTTAAGTTCACCAAGATCTTCTCCCTCTCCAAACGGTACAATATCGTTAACGGCTTCACCTTTGTACTGCATGACCATATGAACAACCTGGCGTTGTTATCAGTCATTATCGACAACAATAAGCAGGGTGCATTGGAAGAGCGGCTTTCGTCCGAGCGCGGGACGATGCAGATGTTATTGATAGATATTAATGAGCAGATGTATCGTCTCGCCGGGTCGGTCTCATCCAGTCGGCAGAGGCATCATGCGGACGAGGACAAACCCATCTTCACCCCGAGAGAAAATGAAGTTCTGTATTGGGCCAGCATGGGGAAAACCTATGGGGAGATTGCCACTATCGCCAGCATTTCCTTGAGTACGGTGAAGTTTCATATGGGGAATATTGTGGTCAAACTGGGTGTCAGCAACGCCCGTCAGGCTATCCGGTTGGGCGTTGAGCTGGAACTTATTACACCGGCAGCGACAGCGGCCAGGTGATGGCGGAAGGTGCCGGGCAACCGAGCTCGGCGACGATCCCCGATGCCATCAGGGTTTGGTCTTCAGGCCCTGTAGGCAGAAGCACCAGATAAATACGTTCACGCTCGCTGAGAAATGCTTCTTTGAGTATGCTGATTTTCCATCCTGAGCGTTTTAATATCCTCAGCATTGCTCGGCTCACGATAGTATGAATACCGTTGCGTCCATGGTCGCGTGCCCAATTGATCATGGCCAGAAACAGAACCTGGCTGATAGGGTACCGTTCACCAAGTAGTCTCCGTGCCCGAGCTTTGTCGACAAAGAAGCGACTTGATTCTGTGCCCGCAGTGGGAAGTGGCACACTGTCAAAACAGATCTGGAACGTGTGAGTTATCATGTTGGGCTGACTCAGGGCGGTAAATCGTACGCTGCAGACCAATTGCCCTTTACACAATCCGAGAATGTAGCGCGTACCGGGGTTATCAAACTCGTCAAATTCCATATCGAGGTTGCATGCTACGTCCCATCCTAGCCGATCGCTGAAGGTTTTTTTTCTCAGTCGGTAAAGTTCGTTCGAGTGTGTCATTTTCAGCTCGTCGTAGCTAACGTCAAATAATTCAAGCATTCCATCACCCTGTTTTTATTGGCGGAAAGATATTGCGGTCATCAGACCGCCTGCCGGTATTCTACAAAGATTTTAAGCAGTCTGATGAAAACAAAATTATGCCAAGGAA
>OOIV01000015.1_pt1 | contig 139272 bp, 133 predicted proteins | sample 1691701 | NCBI WGS metagenome assembly OOIV01 (sample SAMN05831941, study PRJEB22555) | human gut metagenome | isolation source: Biopsy of a nasal polyp | host: Homo sapiens | reverse complement strand
CTTAGGGAAGGTGCGAACAAGTTCCTGATATGAGATCATCATATTCATCCGGAGCGCATCCCAGAGGGACATCATGAGCCATCAACTCACCTTCGCCGATAGTGAATTCAGCACTAAGCGCCGTCAGACCCGAAAAGAGATTTTCCTCTCCCGCATGGAGCAGATTCTGCCATGGCAGAATATGACCGCTGTCATCGAGCCGTTTTATCCCAAGGCGGGCAATGGCCGACGGCCCTATCCGCTGGAGACCATGCTGCGTATTCACTGCATGCAGCATTGGTACAACCTGAGCGACGGTGCCATGGAAGATGCCCTGTACGAAATCGCCTCTATGCGCCTGTTTGCCCGATTATCCCTGGATAGCGCCCTGCCGGATCGCACCACCATCATGAATTTCCGCCACCTGCTCGAGCAGCATCAACTGGCCCGTCAATTGTTCAAGACCATCAATCGCTGGCTGGCCGAAGCAGGCGTCATGATGACCCAAGGCACTTTGGTGGATGCCACCATCATTGAGGCACCCAGCTCGACCAAGAACAAAGAGCAGCAACGCGATCCGGAGATGCATCAGACCAAGAAAGGCAATCAGTGGCACTTTGGCATGAAGGCCCACATTGGTGTCGATGCCAAGAGTGGCCTGACCCACAGCCTGGTCACCACCGCGGCCAACGAGCATGACCTCAATCAGCTGGGTAATCTGCTTCATGGAGAGGAGCAATTTGTCTCAGCCGATGCCGGCTACCAAGGAGCGCCACAGCGCGAGGAGCTGGCCGAGGTGGATGTGGACTGGCTGATCGCCGAGCGTCCCGGCAGGGTAAAAACCTTGAAGCAGCATCCGCGCAAGAACAAAACGGCCATCAACATCGAATACATGAAAGCCAGCATCCGTGCCAGGGTGGAGCACCCGTTTCGCATCATCAAGCGGCAGTTCGGCTTCGTGAAAGCCAGATACAAGGGGCTGCTGAAAAACGATAACCAACTGGCGATGTTATTCACCCTGGCCAACCTGTTTCGGGTGGACCAAATGATACGTCAGTGGGAGAGATCTCAGTAAAAACCGGAAATAACGCCAGAAATGGTGGAAAAAATAGCCTAAATAGGCTGATTCGATGTGTTTGCGGGAAAAAAATCGGCCCAGATCCGCGAAATTTTAATCAGCGAGTCAGCTTGGGAAGAAATGACCTGCTTATTCGCACCTTCCTTAGGCAAAGTGATTAATCCGTCAGGGCGGTGTTTAGTCTGGTACTGATTAAGAAACGTAGACCTGTCGCCGTTAATCCATCCTGTCGCACCTTTCTTTTCGATAATCAGCCTGGCTTGCTGATTATCGAGATGATGCTCCAGTGTCCAACCGGTAAGCCTGGACGGCTCAAATCTTGAGGGAAATGTTTTATCATCAGGGGTTAAAACGACGGCTAGCCCGTCGTTTGTAATTCCCCACAATGATAGTTTTGTTGTGCGTGATTCAATGACATGCTTTTGAATCAGCCCCATTTTCGTTACTTTTTCAAGCAAATCATAAAGTGATTTATGATGCTTAAACCCAAATAAAAATCTCAGCGTTTGATAATCGCTATAGGTTTCCTCTTTGAGAAAATTTAACAGGATGCGGATTTTTTCATGATTACGCTCCTGGCGTTCGCCGTGAGTAGCTAACAGCATTTTTCCCCCTTAAAAATCGAGTAGCGATAATTTTTGATCTTCTACCTGCTGCGGTTCTTCTTCTGCGCTTGCTGTCTCCAGCTCTGGTTTAGCATGTGGATCAGTTACCGGAACCGGGTCTACTTCTATCAATTCAGGAATGACTATCCCTGTGTCTGTCACTGGCGTGATTTCCTCGTCGTCAAAATCCAGTGCCTGTTTAACTTGCGGCGCGGCATCTGCAAGTGCAGGGGGAAGTGTGAAAATTTCCAGAGGGCGCTTTTTCACTTTCAGGGGCGAGATCAGCGAGGCGCGAGGTAACTCCGTTGCGGTAAAGATGTAACTAACAAAGGGAGGCAAATTTTGAAGCATATTACTATCGATAAAATACCGTTCAGCCTGTCGGATGGTTCGTTCATCATCGATTGTTTCAGTCAATACAGCATTGGTTTTAGCTTTACGGCTCTCGTCATCAACTAAAATAGTACCGGACATTCTGGCTACCCAATCCGCCGTATCTGGATCTTGCAACTTATACACCAATTTAAACTTGGCATTTTCAACTACAGCACCAACAACAGCATCACCATTTAAATCAGCCGGGCAGTCTCTTAAATCCGCTATTGATTGGTGCGCCATAATAATATGAACACCTTTATCACGGGCTGCTCCTAAACCTTCGAGTGCAGGTTTTGATAGATGGTATTTAAGTTCGTCCAGGAAAATGGCGATAGGACGAATATCACCAGCAACACGATCACGTAATTCAGCTAACTGAAATAAACGTACTAGCGTCATACGTTGTGACGTAATGATTTTAGAGTTACGCATTGAACCAATGATGTAACAGCATCCACCTTCATCAAAAATCTGTTTTAGCGAAAATCCTCCGGGTGCATTAATTGAATTCAGGAGCGCTAATTCTTCGGTTTTACCGTGGAAAGCTTTAATCGTTTCGCCAATGCTTTGAACATATTCACTGTTGTAAACGTCACGAATAGTTGCATCGGGATTTTTTGCGACAAACTGAGAAGCTATACGTGCGGCCTTACGGTCATCGATACGGTAAAAGTCCGCTGCCTCGCCTTTTTCTGCCAGGCTGAACCCTGCAACAAATAATTCTTCGAGGTGCTCCGCTGTAATTCCCTCTATCAGGTTTAGTTGATAATCACCTTTGTTTAAGTCGATTAACACAAAAGGTTTCCCTGCATCTTCGCAAGCCTTCCTGAAAAGATGTGGTGCCCACTCGTCATTTTTTGGATCTAAAACAAAAACACCCTCACCCGCTAAAATACTTTGATAAAGTAAAAGCGCGGCTGAAACACCTTTACCTGCCCCGGTAGTACCAATAATATCAGCGTGTTGTTTTTGCCAGTCTTTTACAGGGATATACTGAGGTTCTTTATCTCGGTCTAAACCAATGAAAATCCCTTTTTGCAAATCAATATAATCCATTGGATCATAATGTTCTGTATTTGGTAAAAGTGATTTAACATGCCGGACATCGGTACGAACCTCCCTTTCTAAACCAGTTTTTTTAACCAGTTTTTTCTTCACCTTGTCAAGTTCCGGTGTTAGTAAGCGGCGCATGATAAGGTGAAAAATAAAACCGATAATGGTAAGTAGTAACAGAAATGACCACTTTAGAACGGGTACATCAACTTCACCACGTCCCTTGTAGATCATCTGCAAAAACCATGTTGCAACGGGTGCCAGAGTGCCAAATAAAAAGCACAGCATGGAAAAGCCAATAATCAGTTTTTTCCACGCAGGTGCTTTCTGATGATCATCACTTTTAAGCGTTGCGAAAAATGGGAGAGTTAAACCCGATAATAACGCGAGTATCAATTGATGCCGTTGCATAAAACCATAAAACGAAAGAGCACCGTCTACTATCGGTGATAGCATGACGGCAATTTGATTAAACATTCTTGTATCTCCGGTTTGCTGTTCTCGCCGCATACCCTCACCGCATCAACTCACCGCGCAATGCGCGGCGAATCAATGCGGCGAAGCCATGAGGCTAAGGAAGGTGGCCGCGATGCGGCCATGAACCGGGAGGTATACTTCCCGGTTCTAACGACATGTGCCATTTCATGCGGGCTGGACGCCCTTATTCCATGTCACAAGGGGGTAATGTCGGCGCTGGACGCACCGCCAAAACCCCAAAGGTCAAAGGCGGCACACCGTCTTGCGCTACGCGCGACCACCCCCTTTAAGACGCCTGTTTTGACCCTTTTCTTCTCTTTGCTCGTTCCTCACAAAGCGAATTAAAGGGAAACTAGGCTTTAAAGGGGGTGGTCGCGCCACGGGGATAAAGCCCCCTTAGCCTCGACGGTGTGCGGGGCAAGCCCCCCAAATAAACCGCTATCGTGGGCGATAGCTTTTTGCTCGCTGGGGCGGCAAAATTTATTCGGCTCCCCCCGGCCTGTTCGGTTCCCTTTGGGGGAACGCTCTCAGGTGGGTTTGGCGACGCAAATTAGCAATTTCTTCGAAATTGAATTTACTCGCCGCACTCCACTTTTAATTCCATGCGGGGCATGAAATTAAAAGCCACAAAGCCGCGCCTGTGAGTGTTGTTATCACTTTTACTGGAGGTGTTTTCGGTGTGATGAAATTAGCAATCTTATGGATTGAATTTCATCACTTGGCGCGATTTTAACTACATATTTTGCTTAACTGCTTTGATTGGCGATCAGGAAGGAATCAAGAGGTTTTCCTGCATCAAGTTCGTTTTGAATAGGGCGGGGTGTTCGTCCTACGCCTGACCAATGTTTTTTAACACCACCTTCAATATATTCATATTTAGGTTTGCGTTTCGGAGATTTGACCTGTGCTTCACTACCGATTAAATCAGTCAAGGAAAACCCTTCCGCTTCAATAAGTGACATTAATTCCATTCGCTTATTTTCACGTTCGATACGTTGTTTTTCTTGCTCGTCATGCTCTGCTTTTTTATCCGCCAGTGCGGATGAAATACGGTCATTGAGCATGTTTAAAAATGTATAATCACTTTCTTTAAGGAATTTCTTTAACGTTCTTTCAGAGGTTAATTCTTCCTGGATAGGGTTCATAGCTTTAGCTCTCTTGGCATGGATTTAGGTGATGGTTTTTTATCATCTCGCGGTGGATATTCAAAATCTAATGCACCTGTTGATTTATCTTTCAGAATAATAAACATTGAATAGGTGCTGTCATTTTTCTTGCTTTTAAATCCTTTTATCTCCCCGCTTTTCCCTTTTGATATAATTGTCTCGATCTGTTTTTGAGTCAGGTTTTTACCCCGATATTCAAGCCATATTCTAAATTTACATCCGGTGCAATTACAGGCTTTTGCCGTCATAACTAATTCAGAATTACATGACGGACATGTAACAGTGAGTCGTGATAGTTGGGTTTTAGATGCTACCTGTTCGGTAGCCGTAATATTGATGCTAGCACTTTCCACCATACGAGTGATTTCGGCATAAAGGCCATCTATAAACTTATCAATAGTCATTTGGCCACTTTCAATTGCCGCTTGTTTTTCAGCCCATACAGCCGTCATATCAGGCTGTGTGGCAACGTCTGGAAGCGCGTCAATTAAAGAAATACCCGCATCGGTAGGAATGAATTTCCCTTTCTCTATGCTGATATAATTGCGTTTTTTCAACGTTTCGATAATCCCTGCACGGGTCGCTGGAGTTCCAATTCCGCCGTGTTCGTCTTTTTTGTCTTTGTCCTTTTCTTTCAGCAGTTGTTTAATGCGTGGATCACTCACAAAATCGGCCACGCGAACCAGCGCAGCCAGCAATGTGGCCTCAGTGAACAATGGGGCTGGCTTTGTTTTTTTCTCAGACACATCTACATCACGGCAGGTAAGTGTTTCCCCCGTTCGTAAAAGACTAAGCAAGTCGAAATCACCAGACTCATCGGCTTGTTCGTCGTCGCTATCACTATCATTCAGCAATGACGTAAAGCCGACTGCGATAGTTTTACGGGCGCGTACTGAGAACGTTTCTCCGCCGCATTCAATCACTACGCTGGCCTCTTTAAAGGCTTTTTTCGGCATGAATTGCGCGATATAAAAGGACGCAACAGCCAGATAAACCACTTTTTCGTTGGCACTCAAGGCTGATAAATCAGGCACTCGGTTTGTTGGGATAATCGCCGTATGCGCTGTTACCTGGCTGCTGTTAAACGCTTTGCTTTTCCGGCTGGCGTCGGTATCGAGCGAACTAAAATCAGGTAACGATTTTAGCGCCTCAATGAGTTGAGGTGCTTCACTGTATTGTTCATCAGACAGATAGGAGCAATCAGAACGGTTGTACGTGATCGCCTTATGTTTTTCACGTAACGATTGTGTAATGTCCAGGGTTTGCTGTGCCGTCAGTTTGTTTTTTTGGTTCATGTACTGCTGTAGGCGAACCAGGTTAAACGGCAGAGGGGCGGGGGTTTCCTTATCATCAACTGCTGCGGCCTTAATCGTGGCTGGTTTCCCAGACAGCGATTTAGCCAGGCTTTCTCCCCATTTTTTATCGTTGAGCCGGTTTTTCTCGTCAACGGGTGCATTCTCTGACACCTTCCAGTTAGCGCGAATTACGTCAGTATCATTGAGGAAGTTTCCCATCAGGGTGTAGTAAAAACTTGATTCATGAGACTGGTTTTCACGCCACCGGCGCACGATTAAACCGAGCACCGGCGTTTGGACTCGACCAACGGAAAGGACATTCTTATAGCCTTTTTCCTGTGCTTTAATGGAATATGCGCGGCTCATGCTGAAACCGTAAATAGCGTCACCGGCGCTGCGCATCAGGGCTTTAAGATAAAGCCCCCGGAACTGACTATTATCTTTCAGTGAACTGAGCGCCTTTTTCACCGCTGGCGCGGTGTTGTCATTAATCAGGGCGCGTTTTACAGGGGCTGTGTTTCCGGCATATTCGAGCAATTCATCAACCAGTAACTGACCTTCATCATCGGGATCGCCGCAATGCACAATCATTTTGATGTCCGGTCGTTTTATGAGCGATATTAACGTAGCCGCTTGTTTGGCCACACTTTCCTTTGGTTGAAGCTGTACGGGGTACAGCTTCAACGGCAAAGTATCGAGAGTCCAGGTCTTGTAAGCGGGGTTAATCTGCTCAGGCGGCACCATTTCAAGGACGTGGCCAACGCAATAGCTCACAATATCGGTGGCTGATTCAAAGTAACCATCGTGCCTGGTGAAATTTCCGTTGAGTGCTTTAACTATGTCGGTTGCCACTGAGGGTTTTTCTGCAATAAAGAGTCTCATAACTCACTACTCCTGATTTTGGCGAATTTCAGCCAGCGTTTCGTGGTAGCACTGGCGACTTTCCTCTAGGGCTTTGTCATCTAGGTGAAAACCACGTTTGGCCGCTGCCTGTTGGAATGTTTCGGCATCACCGGCGCTGAGGTTGGCCAGCAGCTTTCTTAGCTCACTAAGGACGCGGTATTGATAGATTTCGTAATGCAAACCACATCCGTGGTGTGCTTCTTTCTCGATGCGCTGAATAAGGCTTTCAGCTCTAACCGAGTCGCCGCGTTCGTGTGCCCAGGGAGATGCAATAAATCCGGGCTTAAAACTCATCGCTACCCCCTGATTCGTCCAAATTGGCTGATGATTTTGGCGATGGCCTCTGGATCTGCGGCTTTACATTCCCCGAGAAACTCCTTACGCATGTTTGATGTTTTCGAGGGGTCAAACCGGCCTTTCTTTTTGAAAGCGTTAATCTTGAAAAAGGATCTTTCGGCGCTGCTGCATTCACTGCCACCGCTGTTACCCGTTACTTTGCCGAACATACACAACACGACTTCGCAGGGATCAGCAGCGAAAGTAGGAGCAGAAAAACCAGCAGACAGGCACAGCAGTGCCGCCGCGATAGCGATATTTTTCATGTGATTACCTTTTGAATTTAAATGAGGGGATTAGCGATAAAAGTAAATATCGGTGACAGAACAGGTAAGACAGCCGCTGCTTTTGGGCGTAAATGAAACAACGGCTTTAGAGCCGTGGCTTCTCAACCAGGCTTTTGCAGCAAAATATTGTGCGCCGCTGGCGGCATTCACGATGATGTTTGGCGAATGAACAACCGCATACCAAACTCCCGGAGGGTAAACCTCATCGGGGTCGAAATTGGTTATATGTTGCGACCAGTGGCCTGTTACGCTGGCCGCTGGAACCACAACACCATTTTCTTCCCAGTGGGGCAAACTGGTGTTCATCGATGCCGGTGCTTTGTCCCATTCAGGTTGTACGGGTTCCGGTGGGGAGGAACACCCGGACAGCACAGCCACCAATGTGGCCGCGTAGAGGAATTTACATTGAGGCATAGCCAAAGCTCTCCTTTATTTCTGCAAGGTGCAGGGGTTTAAAGTAAACATCGCCCATACGGCGAATATCACCGTGAATATCGACACTCACTATTACGTCAACGCAGTTGAGTACCTTACGTAACAGCACGTCATACGGCATTCCCTTACAAGCGGCGTTCTCATAGCAGCGGTCGATGATGCCGGTGATACAGTCTTTGGGATTACCGGCGTGAAGCGAAGTTACAAGCCCTTCGTGGCCAGATCCGATAATCTTGAGGCAATCCCATGCCTCACCACCGCGTACTTCAGCCAGCAGGATGCGATCCGGGTTCATGCGATAACAGGAACGGATAAGCCGTGCCGGGGTAACAATCGCATCTTCACCGGCGTCAGCCGGGTAATACAGGTGGACATAATTTTTATGGTGATAGAATTTAACTTCAGGGTTGTCTTCGATAGTAATTAAGCGCAGATATATTGGAATGTAATGCAAAAGCATTTTCATATAGGTTGTTTTACCTGAGCCAGTTTCACCGACAATAAATACAGACTTCCCGCACTCAATTACTTTTTCCATGAATAACGGAATATTTCCAGATTTATAAATTTCCGCGAGTTCATCATCTTTACTTTGAACCTTTTCTGTTCCTGTTACACGGTTATAGAAACCGCCGTCTATATATGATTGATGCGTTCGCTGATAAAAATCAGGTTTACGCACGGTGATTGAAACGGTGTTGCGCTCACAGGCTGAAGGGATAATAACCTGGCAGCGCTCCCCTGATGCCAGCGTAGCGGACAGGATAGGGCTGGTATCATCAATGTTATCGTCATTCCAGACGGCGAGAGCCTTAGCAAACGCCTGGCACTGAGCCAGGGTCACAGGGGAGTCGTGCATCTCCCACCTCCCCCTGATTTTAGTGTGAAGCTCTCCGGGGCGATTAATGGCAATTTCTGTTAACCCGTCAATTGCAAGATAATCTCCAAATATACTGTCACGCATATATTCAAGAGAGAGGTTTTCTTCCTGTTTCATAGAAAATCATCTCATGTTTAATTTATATACACCGGAAAAATCAATATCTGTCGAGGTCATTATTCCGATAATATCGCCCTGGTTTCGGTACATGGTTGGCGGGATGTTAATACTATTATCCAGTGTTGTTTTGGCCATCTCAGCGGCAGCGGTACGGGTATTTTCAGTATAATCAGTATTACGGTCTTTACCTGGTGCGCTATCGGCGGCTGCTGCGGCAACGTCTTGCACCATACTAAGCATCATGGCATTGCCAAATCGCTCCCAGAAGTGAGTATCAATCCACCCATCGATTCCGGCTTCACCGAGTTGGCCAACAACCTGTGAATCGATAAGGGGAATCTGGACTGCATCCGGGGTTCTCAGTTCTGTCCAGGCGATAAACATTCTGCCCTGGCCGTGCTTCAATGTGCCGTTACGGTAGACGCCACGCGCTATTGTTCCGGCAGGGATCAGCCGTACAAAATTGTTGGCGCTATAAACGTCTTCGCTAATCATGCAGGTAATCTTACCGGCAACGTCTGATACGAACCGGCGCATTAACGAGCAGGGAATATAGCGGTCTACAGGGATATAGAGGTTAGGATCAAGGTTAAGGCGTTTAACTCCGGTGATTCTGGCCACACCATCAGATCCCTGACCTGCATCACTAGGTGTATCGCTACCATCCGGGCAATGCAATTTCCCATCAGCACCTTTTACCAGTATTTTTTTGCATTGAACGTAGGATAAATCCTGTGGAGAATCAGCGGTATGTCCAGTTTCCTGTTGTCGCGTTGATCCCCCGGTTTGACTGGCGGTGTTACTGCGCTGGCCAGTATTCTCTGAGCCGCCAGATTCGGCCAGTGCACTGGCCTTACTGAATGCAACTGGCGGCGGTGGCACTGACGGTATATCGCTTTCCCCGGCCTTATTATCTGCTGATGAATCTTGCATGAACGCACCCAGTGGGTTTGTGTCCTGCCCCATGCCACGCCGTTCCGTCCCCCCTTTAGGTGTTGCGCTTACCTGTTTATCACTATCCGGGGTGTCTTCTTTACTGCCTTTTAACAACCCCATTACATAGTCGCCGCCAGCGGCCAGACCTATCAGCAGTATCAGGCTGATAATACCGACAATCAGTGTCCGCTTTCCTTTTGGCTTATTATGCTTAACAACAATCGGCTGACCGGGTTCCGGTTTATCATCCGGTGCACCTTTGGCCAATTCTGCGCGCGCCCGTTCACGCGCTTCGGCTTCCAGTTCTGCGGGGGTCTTCAGGTCTTCTTCTTTATCTGTCATTGTTTTGTCTCCAGGGTGACAGACGGCGAAACAGTGTCACCGTTCGCGATTTTTACTTTTCCAAATCCGGCGTTTTCTATTCCAACCACGGCATCGCCATAGCGAAGGACAAAGCGCGGTGATAATGAGCGCACGATCATCACTTTGTAATTCCCCTGTTTAATGAACGTTGGCGTGATGACCTGCTCTTTGCTGTTCACGATAACGAACGGGGAAGGGATGGATTTTTGCGGTGAAAAACCAAGATAAGTAAAGCGGCCGTCGTCATACGCGAAGTCCGGTGCAATCATTTCTGAGCCGCTGGCCACCCGTTTGGTGTAGTCCCAGTTACGGGGGGCGGTGGCCTTCATGAAAGCTGTATCGATACGCTCTTTATCCTGTTTTTCCTGCAACTCCGCAGCTCTGGCCAGTCGCGCCGACTCCGATTGTTTGCGCATATCAGCGGGGTACTGATAACGCACAACAAAAGCGATACCATGTTCCGGGCTTCCATCATCGATCACGTTAAGTACCATGCTGTAGTACCGCTTCGAGGTGGTCACAAACAGGTTTGTTTTCCAGTCCTTAGATGTGGGTAAAAAAACCTGCTTCGCGGTTTTACCGTCTGCGTCCGTGACGGGTTGAGTGATCGGGGCTGGACGGATATTTACCCGGTTAGCTGCTGTAGTTATCGTCCAGCCTTTCTCAAAGCCTGCCTGTGCATCGATTACCTGCTCATCATCGTCAAAAACGAGTGTCGAAACGAAACCGGCGCGGGTATTGATAATGGTCGTGTTCTGGCTGTTATAGGACACGTTTTGCATGTGGCTATCGTAAGAACTGCCTTTGGGGAGTGCCGCTCCCCAGGTTGAACATGAGGCAAGTAATAGAGCCACAGTAAGGAGCTTCATATTCATTATTCCGTCCTTAATTCTTTATCGCGCTGATAGCTGGTAATGATGAAACCAAGCGGGTTAGCTTCGCGCTGTGCAGATGTCAGTTCATTGCGAGGTAAATAGCGGTATGTCAGGCGGATGTTCCAGTAATCCGTCTTCTCCGAACCGTTTGCAATGCGGCGTATCGTGCGCTTAATGCGCAACATGGCCAGCCTGTCCGGGTCTGTTGCTTTTGCGTGGACATTAGAAATAATTTCGACCTTTACTACATAAGCCGCTTTTTCGTAAATAACATCAGGTGCAGATGTGCTATTAAACCAGGCTAAATATTCGCGGTTTACATTCTCACTATTAAATAATTGCGTGGTGTCATAATCATTCTGTAAAGCAAAGTAATTATAACCTTCACGAAGTGTGACGTAGTTGGCTGCAAACGCTTTAGCTAAAGCCTCTTGTGAAGAAATATCACGGTCTTTAACTCTGGTGACGTATTCCACTCGGCCTGTTTGTTTGTCGAGTGTATATAGTTCTAATTCGGTCTGTTTAAGTGGCAACATAATTATAATTGCCGCTATGGCCATCACAGTTAAGAAACCAAAAAACGCAGTGAGGAACCAGGCTAGTTTTGTAATACGCTCTGATTTTTCGAGCATGACCGTTTCAAACTGACGTGAGGCATTGATGGATTTCGCTAATTCAGACATTAGAGGTCAGCTCCTGAATAATTACCGGTGAGTTAACGGGTTCTGGTTTCCCGGAAATTTCCGGGAGGCTGTTTTTTTGCTGTGCGCAGCCCGTAAGCACGCACAACATCAGAAGTATGATGATGCGTATCATTGATTTTCCTTAATACAGAGTCATTCCCCGCCTGAATCAGGGGAAAGTAAACGTGCGAGGTTATTTAAAGGATTGCAGCAATTTTTAGCGGCGTTGCTGATTCATACGTTGGATAGTGCTAATTGATGCGGATCGGCGTTCCCATGCCGCGTTAGTCCCTCCAGTCCTTTGCGTTGGACTGGCAGAGCCACCGGATTGAAGGTTATTCGCTGCCCGGTCGCCAATGGCACCTGAACCGCTTCTGGCAGCATTTGTGAACTTACTACCTACAGAGCTACCCCCAGCCTTTGCAACGCCTTGCATGACACCCTGAACGGCTACGCCACTCAACGCATGAGCTATTTTGGCAGAGAACCAGACAATGACACCTGCACCAATACCGGCGAGTAAACACTGAGCCGCAAGAGTAACCATGTTACTTTCATTGGATGTTGTTACTGCAACATCCAATATCTTATTTATATAATTAATTGCTATCCTTACAAATAACGCCGAGAACATTATCGTTAATATTGCTGCAAATATGGTTTGCAACCAATTATTAAACATTGGCTTTAGAAAACCATAGGATAAACAAAAAATAAATATAGGCGCGGTGGTGCACATCAATAATATTGTTATTTCAGCAAGGAGGTTAACTATAGTTGAAACAATAAGTACAAATATTGAACCTCCCCAAACTAATCCCTCGGCTAACCCTCCATTAAATTTCACATATGTTGAATCGTCTTTTTCGTATAGCGTTTGACCTAGCGCCTGTGCTTTATTCCATACGGTATCTAATAACGTCCATACGTTATCACTTCCACTCACTCCATTTTTCAAACCATCAATAGCTGATATGGTCAAATCGAGCCAGCCACCAAGATTTAAAACAAACATTAAAATCAACAGCAGGCGTCCAAAATCCCAAGCCACATCTTCAAAGGGTGTTTGAAGTTTACCTGCTAACGTTTGATAACCACGGAACATTATGAATACAGTAAAGGAACTCACTGCAATAACACTAATCATGGAGCCGTATACGGAAGTTTGACCCTCTAATACGGCATTAAGACCTCCCATGATGGTGTTATTCATTCCAACAAATACACCACCTGACATAAGTACCTCTTTATTGAGTCGTAACTTTTCTTCTCATCTCTTCTTTTTTAGCGAAAAGATTTTCGAATTTATCTTTAACACCCGGATTGCCAGCTCTGGCAAACATCAATGCTGCCCTATAAGAAAACTCACAATTATCACTGGCTTCTCCATCTTTCAAACATTGTGAATATACTTCATAGGTTTCATCTGGATGTTGCTTGTACCACGATTCTGATTTTTCTTCTTTACATGCAGCAAGTAGCGTTAACATGGATAAAATCATTATTAATTTGGCTTTTTTATGCATCGTGTGGTTCCTATAAGTTATTAAGATCAGCTACTGGTGCATTCAGTTGCTGCTCGGCAAAGGCTTTCTGCCTTTGTGTCGCTAACATGTTAGCACGTAATTCAGCTTGCTTAACTGACATCTCCCACTGTGATGTCAGGGCATTAAGCTGAACGCTTTTTGCAGCAACTACGTTAGCCAGGTCTTGCGATTCCTTTGCATCCTTAGACTGCTCTACTCGGCCAGATAGCTGTGAAATATCACTAAGAACGTCTGCGATCTTATTCTGTACATCAGAGGTTTCCTCGACGGCTACGGCCTGGTTCAACACCATCTGTTTACAGCTATTAAGATAGGTGCCGGAGGCGCTGGCGTTACAGCTATCAAACACTTTGTATTTGTCGTAAAGGCCATTGAGTTCAGAAGTAAATGCACCACCCGGATTCGTCAGGAGGTCATTAAGAGAAATACCCCGCTGTTGTAGGTTCTTAATGTCATTAGTGAGGTTTTTTGCCTGATTCATAAATGCCTGAACGTCACGAATGCCGGTAGCTGTTGCAAGTTGCTCCTTATAGGCGCTCATTTGATCTTTATAATGCACTACGGTTTTTTCCCATTGTGCTACCTTTTCAATCCACTGATTAATATCAGTGACATTTGCAACGCCATCAAATACAGGGATTCCGCCACTAATTGCGCTGGAAGAAAATAAGACCGTTGAAATAATACAAGCGGCCAATGACTTTTTAATTTTCATGTTTTTCACCATTATGATTGATTGGTATTTTTTAAGTGCAAGGGGTTTATATTGCCTTTTTCAAGAATTCGTCTTTCCATTCTTCTGGTTTCATACCTTCCTTATATATGGAGTCAAATATTTTTAAGTTATCTTCACTGCCGCTCAGTATTTTTGTATAGCGACCTAACCCGGATAAATCCATTTTAGCCAGGGAAACGAAAGGTCTTGTTTCACCACGGCGCAGCGGGGTTTTAAGTATGACCATCTGACGGGAGCCAGGATCAAGGTTTTTAACAATATCAAAGACACTTTCTGGTACTTTGAGCTTGTTAACATAGTCTTCGCGAGAGGCTTTAGGGTTGGCCATGAATATTTGTGTGCCGCACTGTTCTATAATTGCGGCTGAAATTTCATTTTTAACCATTTCATCCGGTGACTGTGTTGCTGGTACGAATATCCCGTTAAGTTTGCGAATAACTTTAAGCATATTAAGCGCGAACTTGGCAAATTCCTTATCGGCAAGCCACTTCCAGAATTCATCCATGAATAAAACGAGTCGTCTTCCGTCCAGTAAACTGGTAACGCGATAAAGCAGATAAAATGTAATGGGTGCTCTGACGTCTTTATCATCTAAAAACTCGGTGCCATCAATACCAAAGTTGTCGTCTTCGGCAATATTGAATGTGTCAGCTTCGTTATCGAATACCCAGCCAAATTCCCCACCTTGCGCCCATTGTTTCAAACGGATACGTAACCCATTTGTACGCGCTTCTTTGGTTGGTGGCTCCGGTAGCACTTCCAGAAGTCGGGTTATTCCGTAGCGCCGGTACTCCGGGGGATAATCCAGCATGATAGTATTTACCCCTGCACTGATGCGTTCCTCATCGCGAGGGTCGAGTGGTTTACCATCTCTTGTACAAATTATGCGGATAAGCTGCTTAATAAAATTGATGTTACGTTTCGTTGGTTGCAGAGCGAAGGGGTTCCACCCGGTTGGTTCACCCGTTCTGATACGAAAGTAGCGCCCTCCCATCTGGCGTATGGACATTTCAGCGGAGCGGTCTTTATCAAAATAAACCGTTGTCATGCGCTTATGGGTAGCTGAATCAGTAAACGATGATGGACGGCGATATTTCTGCATTAAATGCTTCATTGCGGCCAGCAATGTAGATTTACCTGTACCTGTACTACCAATCACCATTGAATTACCAGGGTTCTTTTCGTTGAATTCATCCACGTCAGCCTGGCTATTATGGAGATTTAAATAATAGCCGTTGCCAGAGGGTGTTTTCATTACCGCAATTGCTTCACCCCACGGATTCCCTTCGCGTTTATGGGAGTGGAAATTATGCAGTGAAGCCATATCGGCAAAGTTCTGGCTGCTTACCGGTACAAGGCGCGGACGTAAATCATAAATCCCCGGAAGCTGTGCCAGATAGGCAGCAGGGAGCGACATTGTTGATAATGTAACCAAAATACCCAGGTCTTTTAGTGGTTCGGCCAGCGCGTTGGTATCTTTGATAACCCTTTCCTCACTAGGGGAGGAAACAATTAAAGAGAAGTGATACTTACCAAAAGAGATGTGGCCAGACTGGAGCAGGTCACGAGCAACCATAAGGTCTTCCTGCTGCGTTATGGCATCATCATCAGCCGATTGAAGCCTGTTCTGTGTCAGCTTAATATAGTTTTTAGCTTCATCCTTAGCCATGCAGGTGAACGATTGTGTAAGTACATAATCACAGTCGGCGTACAGCAACGCATCAAACAGGCCGGTATAAGTTTCAGGTGCGTGATCCTTGATTTCCAGGCTACGGAAAAATATCGGCTCATCAATCCCATTGCACTGGCCAGTATCCGTTGAGAAAAACAAATCTGATGCACCGAGTACGTCATAGAACGGTGAGCGTGTAACGGCGATTTTCTGCCATTTCCCTGTAAGTAGTCGGTTATAGAACGACAATTGAGAGGAGTAAACGCGCCCGTTCTCTTCATACGCACCTAATGGTGTCGCTGTAAAGCTCTCCAGCGAGGTATTTAATAGTTCCCAATGCTCAAGCATCACTTTTAGCGAAGCATCCAGCGCTTGTCTCCTTGCCCCGTCAGACTTCTGTTTCATCGCTGATCTTTCAAGGCGAGATAGCGGGATAAAACACGCTGTTAAAAATAACCGGCTATGGCGAAATGGCTTATCTTTAATCGTATTGTAGTAAAGGCTGGCAACTTCATCAGAAAAGGGAATGCCAGAGTTACACTCGAAAGTATCAGTGTAACTTTCCCGTACTCTATGCAAATAGAAGGTGACCGGAAGCCCCTCAAATGCTCTTATCATATTATTCAGCTTCACCGTTTGAAATGTGAGGTGATGTTCGTCTTCACATTCAAAAATAGTTCCACCGAGTTCCCATGTTGCAACAAAGTCTCCTTTTCGGTTTTTGACTATATGTTCATTAACATGTGATGAGTAAGGAATGTATTTAGAGATATTTACACTTTCGTTTAATCTCATTTTTTTATTAAACTCCGTAATATCTATGGCTTCATACTGCTGTGATGAAATTACATTTGCACCATAGAATTTATTAGAGGCCTTACGGCCTCTTGTCTTGAATTCAAGAAGTTTAAGGTTGAAAAACTGGATGTCTTTTCGTGCCTTGCTTCTCATTTCAATTAGTGTGGGGATAAGCAGTAAAAGCAACCAATAATTCCTGAGATAAACAGTCATCAGTGCAATTGCCCCACATGCAATAACCAGAGGGACTAATGGTATTCCCAATAGTGCCGCTGGTCTTGTTAATGCCTTGTTTAGAATGGCCATGATTTATTCCAGAGTTAAGCCATGTAATACGCACCAAAACCAGATGCACCAGTGATAAGAATGCCGCCAATAATGACGTTTTGCATGTCACTAAGTTTCTTTCCATCCCATAAGACCTTGTAGCCAATCCACATTACGCACAGCGTTACTGTGGCTACAGCTAAAGTTCCTAAGCCCACAACCCACATATTGAGTGATTCATTAGCTTTATCAAAACCCCCACTGGCCGCCATAGCTGGGGATACCATGACGGACAGGGAAATGATGGTTTCTTGAACTTTATTTTTGATAGCTACAAATTTAGATTTAATGCTCATTTGTTGGTTTCCTTATTTTCAGTAATAACAAAGTCACCGCGCACGATATGTGCAGGGTATTTGATTGTTTCGGTTTCTGATTGGGTGCTATCTATAACATCGCCGCGAACAACCTCATGAGGATAGAAGGTTGATATATTTATTTTCTCTGGTTCAGTTTGGATTGATTGCTTGTCCTCTTTTGTTGAAGGCACAACGTAACCTATTCTCTGCACGTAACTTGTATTACCGAATGATTTTTCCGGTTTTTTTCCTGTATTGAAATTTCCAGAATAATAACAACTGAGCGCCCTTTCCAACGTTGTACCGCGTAGGTAGCAATCAGTAATTATTTTTTCGAAAACAGAAAGATTATTGCAGGGGGAAAATAATTTATCGGCGGTCATGCCAAACTTGCTAAAGTTGGTGCTGGTAATTTGCATTAAACCGACAGAATAGCGTCTATTCTTCTTTTCAATGTTTTTTACTATATTGAGGGCTTCTCCTTTTGATTTTGGTAAATGAGTAATAACACCTTTATCACCTGGTAATCTTTCTGCTTTTGGGATTATTTCGGCAATGGCATAGGGATTAAAACCTGATTCAATTCTTGCAACGTCCTGTGCTGTGTCCGGGTGAATTGATGCGGCACACTGTAACGTCAGAGCAAGAAAGGCAGAGGTCGATAGCATTTTACCCTCCTTGACAGTCGTCCGGAGCGCTTAAGGTGGATTTGGGCATGGGTTAATCCTCTTTTGATTGAGTTTTTTCAAGTAACTCCCCGAGTAGCTTTTTATGAGCCTTGTCTGCAAATTCATCGATCAGGTAATGGAGGAAATTACTTGCCTTTATATCTGTGCTCGACAGATAACTAATTTCCCTGGCGTGGGCGGCAAGTAGCTGGTAGCGGGGTTGCCCAACGTAAATAACCGCCGTGCTGGTTGGTACACCCAACTTTTTTTTCGGCATTGGGAGGGGATCTCCTGTAAATAAATATCGCCTGTATGACTGGCAGTGTGCGATTGGGGATGATTTAAAAGTCAGCAGTTTCCAGAAGCTTTGAAAATGCGACCTGGCGCGTCTCTACTGATCTAATCAGCGATAGCTCTTGTATTTTTTGAAGCAACACCGGGGAGATGTTGCGGCATTCAATCGCGTCCTCGTCTTGGTTAATCGAAACCAGACGGGCGCACTCGATGGCTGAAACTACTTTGTCGGGGATAGTGCACGGATCAGTACCAAAACGAACAAAGCCAATAGCACCGGGGATAGATGTAATATCAGATGTGTGGATTTTGTTAATATCAAAAGAGAGGAATAAATAATTAGGAAATAGTGGCTTATCTTCCATGCGAACTGCATTGCAATCCTTGCGCCTTGTTACCTTTACATATTGCGGGGAAAACGAGACAACTCCTAACCCACTGACACGATTCTTTATTCTTTCTGCATCCTGCGATTTGCAGTACAGCAAATACCATAGATTCATAGCAATTTACCTCCCGGGCACAAGCCCCCATTTTCCGCCGTCCTTAGAGGCGTACTCCTTAGTAAATGTCCCTTTACATAAAACAACTGTATTTTTATACAGTATAAATAGTATGTCAATGTAAAGGTTCTGCAATGATAATAACATTGATGTATGCAAAATCAACCACGATTCATTATGTGGACATTTTGCGCGTTTGCGCCTTGTAAGATGAGACTCCCAAAGGGGGTGACATACATGGTGCCTAAGAGACTGAAAGAAGCGCGGGAAATGGCTGGAATTTCACAGGAAAAACTTTCTCAGCTTATCGGTGTTGAGGGAATCAACACTCGTTCCCGATTGTCGAGTTATGAGGTAGGAAGGACAGAGCCGCCTTTTAACTTAGTAAAAAAGATTGCCAAAGTTCTTGATTATCCAGAAAATTATTTTTATACGGTGGATGATGATTTTGCTAATACTGTTTTGGAATTCCACAGGAATCGTATGAATCCTGATTCAAATCCCCATTACAACACCGTCATAGAGGTGAAAAAATTAGCGGAACAGCTTGATGAGGCGAGAAAGCTAGCTGGCGAATTAAGTGAATGCTTAAAACGTCGTTAATCCAGCATCTACCGCTCGCCACAGTCTTTGATTGAGGCGGAGCGCAGCCATAGGCGAGCACCGAACACTCAAAGCGAGGAAGCGGAATTTCCACTGAATTAACAAAGAAATGCGTTCACTCTGAATCTACATAGACAAGAGAAAACCCCTGTTGATATTCACAATGTTAATAATGTTGAGACTCAATATCTGTATGAATTGATTGGGTAAATTAGATATGTTCTTTGCGGGATCTTTTGGCGGGGGAATTGATCGTTGCTTCACTACGTGGTAATTTACCTGCGTTTACAAGTATTCATACGGGTGGGACGTTCCCGGTAATAGCGTCTAGGGAAAGGGTGATAGGCAAAAGCCACACCCTGAATGCAAAAACCCCCTGAAATCCTGACGAACTTGGCGGAACGAGGGATATTCAGGGGGTCGAAAGCAGGCGCGGCGCCTGAAAAGGATTATAGCAAATGCATAACCTAAAACAACCCCTCTTCCTCGCCATAAGCGCGGGCGGGCGTGGGTAACCAGACTAAATCTTCCCAAGAAAACCCCGATAAACGTCACCGTGGCGAACATTCTACAGCCTGTAAATGTCCGTTACCGCTCTACGTGCGTCCGGCGCATTATAAGCCCCTCAGTAAACAGCATGGTCGAGCCTTACGTAACCTTATGAGCCAGGACAAAACCTCTGGTGCCTGGGTTATTCGTCGTCGTGTTTCTGCCGATCCAATCTTCACTTTTTTGCGACCTGTCGCGGACAGAAAAAGAGCTTTCCGTGAAGTACGCCGGCGTTTGCTCGATGCGTTGTTTGTGCTTTTCGTCAACAAAGCCGATCTTGCTACCGGTATTGTCACTATCAACATCACTAAGCTGGCTGAAGAACTCAGTCCACGGAATGAAGATGGCCAGATCATCCCTGAAACTGCCGTGACGGTATCCAGGGTGTCGCGTCTGATAGACGAATTGGCGAGGTTTGGCATAGTCCTTGCGCCTGAAACTGAGTGGGATTATGTGAACGGGTGCCGTTTTCCTAAGCATATAATCATTACAGAAGAAGGCTGGCGTCTTACCGGTGTGGATATGGACAAGCTACGAGCAGAGCAAGAAGAACGCCTACGCGCTATTGAGGACGGCATTCTACAACCCGGCGAGGCTATGACAGTAAAAGAAGCCCGTAAGCGCTGGTATGAACGTTGTCGCCATCAGACGATACTTAGCCGCCGTACACGCGCTATTGAGGGCAAACAACGGCGTAAGCTGGCCGAATTACCGTTCGATGAGCGAAAGCGTCAGGTGGCCGAGCGTATTTTCCGTGATATGAAGGGTGATATACACCATTTAACCCCTCAGCAGTTTGAAAAAATGGTCTGGACTCAGCTTTACCAGCTTGAACTGGTAAATATGGAGCAGCCAGGCGCAGCCCCGCCTCACTAACCCGCCCTCTTTTTACTAATCCGTTTCCCTGCGGAGGATGTTCGTTGTCCATCTGCTAAAACAGATCGTTTTTTAGCCACCATCATCACGATAACCTCACCGATATTTGGTCAAAACCCCAATCAACACCGGCGTTATATCTTTTATGCACACTTATCTGCAAATAGGTAAATAGGATTATCTGCAATCAACCAATAGTTAGCTGCAAAATAATCAGGTCTTCGACCTACTTAACTTCATTAAAGATCTACTTATTCGCTGGATAAGATCTGTGGATAACGGGGAAAACCGATAATGACCGCCCTTGCAGCGGCCAGACGGCCGCGCCGGTTCGACATGGTCGCTATGCTCCCAAAAGACTTTAAGTAGCACCTCCGGCCTTAGCCGGAGGCATGGAGTCAACGAGACGCAATGCAGCGAAAAGGCGCTTTTCGCCCTTACCTACTTCATCGCTAAAAGTAAGCTAAAAAAACAGTCTGGCAGGAAGGGGTCCGCCTGGAAAACGGAAATTATCCCACGCTAAGACTGTTTTTTGTACAATTCGGTGTCGACTGTGCGTAATGAGCGGTATTTTCCGGACCCTAGCTTAATATTATTACGCCAGACGTAATCGCCACTCAGATTGATATGTTCCCAGCCCAGGGGAGAAAGATGAGATACCAGTTGATTATTAATCGGAATACCTTTTCGTTTTAGTGACTCAATGGCTCTTTCTATATATACCGTGTTCCATAACGTGATCGCCGCAGTCAGTAACGTCAGTCCACTGGCGCGGTAGCTCTGATTCTCCAGCCCACGATCCCTGATTTCACCCAGCCGGTGCATAAACACCGCTCGCGCAAGGGCATTACGGGCCTCCCCCTTATTCAGCCCTGCCTGTACACGTCGGCGCAGCCCGGGATCACGAAACCAGTCCAGCATAAACAGCGTCCGCTCGATGCGGCCAATCTCTCTCAGCGCTTTGGCTAGTCCATTCTGTTTTGGGTAACTGGCCAACTTTTTAATCATCAGCGATGCGGTGACAGTCCCCTGTTTAATCGAGGCTGCTAGGCGTAATATCTCATCCCAGTGCGCCTCAATGTCTTTGATATTCAGGCTGGTTGTTGATATGACGGACTGAAGCCCCGGATAGCGCTCGGCCTTTCCATGAATAAACAGCCGCTTGTCATGAAGATCCCGGATCCTCGGTGCAAAAGCGAATCCCAGCAGATGCATCAGAGCGAAAACATGTTCAGTGAAACCTGCGGTATCGGTGTAATGCTCGGTAATTTCCAGATCGCTTTCATGATACAGCAGACCATCAAGCACATGGGTTGAGTCGCGCACCCGGCTGATCACTTTGGCGTAGAACGGGCTATATTGGTCTGAGATATGCGTGTAAATCTGCACGCCTGGCTCCTGACCATATTTAAGATTGACCTGACCGGCATAACGCCCGTGACTGCCTACCCGAAAGTTTTGCCCGTCTGACGACGATGTTGTACCGTCGCCCCAGAATGCAGCCAGAGGTCGCGCTTTCTGAGCGTTGACCAGCTCGGCCAGTGCCGCTGAATAGGTTTCATCCCTGATGTACCATGCCTGAATACCTTCGAGTGACGATTTTGTTGCCCCCGGGCAGGACTCCGCCATTTTTGTCAGCCCCAGATTGATGCCGTCGGCCAGAATAGTGGTCAGCAACAGTCTTCCGTCTTTTGGTCTGACGTTATTATTTTTGAGGTGTGCGAAGTGACGCGTAAACCCCGTCCAGTTGTCCACTTCTTCCAGTATCTCCGTAATTTTCGGATGAGGAAGCATGCCATAAACCAAATCGGCAAAGGGGGAAGCCCCCGAAGGAACACTGTTCTCCAGCGGAGTGATTTTTACGCCTTTATCTGAGATATCAACATCGGGCAAATCACCGGCAAGAGCCATCGCGTTAACTTCTTCCAGACGCGATGCAAGAAGCGTCATACGGGCCTGAAGGTATGCCCGGCAATCGGTCTGAACGGCCAGTTGTAACTGGTCATTATGTCGGGATTTCTCAAACTCAGCAGCCGGGATGAGATAATCATCAAAATTTCTGTAGCGGCGCGATCCTTTTACCCATATATCACCGGATCGTAACGCCCCCTTGAGTTCATTCATTACGCAAAACTCGTAGTACTTGCGGTCGATTCCTGAAGGCGTCAGTACCAGTTTTCGCCAGCTTTCAGGGATAAATCCTGTTGGAGCTGCTGGCGGAACTTTACGAAGTTGTTTACGGTACATGTCCCTGATGGTGTCCAGCGCATCGCTGAGTGTCTGCGCGGGAGGTGTCGCGATGAACTGCAATGCTGAAAGCATACGCGGGGCGTATTTACGCAGCGTACTGTATTTTTCGGTGATCAGGTGAAGCGGGTCGAAATTGCCCTTACGGGACAGAAACTGCGTTTCTTCCAGGCTGTTGATGAACTCCTGCCAGGGAAGGACATCTTCTATCGCTGCCCAGGGATCTTCACCGGATTCTCTGGCATGCAGCAGTGCCTGACCGACAGTAACATATTGCTTCAACTTGCTCTGGATGAGTTTCCCCGTCAGCTGAAGCCTCTCGGCTTGTGTGCGTTTTGCCCGACTGAATAGAGTCCCCAGAATACGTTCGTGCAGTTCGATAACCTCATCAGTCAGTGTGGCCTGCGCTTCCTGAATGACGCAAACCAGCGTAGCGTAACGTCTGACATCGGTGAATTTTGCCAGATCTCTGCTGCTCATTTTCCGGCCCTCACGCGCCAGCTTAAGCAACCTGTTCTGGTGAATGGAAAGCGTAATACCATCAGGCAATCCCAGCGCGGCGATGGAATTAAGCCGGTCGATATGTTGCAGCACGTTCTTACCGTTGATTTTACCCGGAGGCTGAAGTAACCATGCCAGGCGGGAAGCTTGTTCACCCTCTGATTTGAGCAGACTGTCGAGTGCTGATTTATGCTGCTTTTCCAGTTGTGCGGTAAGTGCTGAAAATACCGCTCTATCAGCGAGCGTGACGGCTTCGGCAAGCGTCCGTTCGATCACATCAACAGAAGGGAAAATAACATTATTGCTATGTAGCCAATTGAGCATTTCTTCCGCCAGCATAAACCCTTTGTCTGTTCGCATCGCATAGGGATGCAGATGCCGGATACAGTCTTTTTGCAGTGATCGGCTGAACGGAGATAATTTCAGGTATCGATAAAGCTCAGTCAGATGTTCCCAGCGGGTTTGCTCTCTTGAAGCATATTCCGGCCATAAATCAGGCTGAAGCTTCAGTCGGGAAGCGATTCTGGATATGACGCTACTGTGAGGGACATTGCTTTTGTCCGGAATAAATCCAGGTCCACGCAGATAACAGAGTAATACAGCAAAGCCCAGGCGATTTGCTGGCCGCCGGTGTTTATTAATGAGTGCAATATCCTGTTCATTCAGAAAACACATTCGGGTCAGAATAATTTCATCATCTGGAATAACCAGCAAGCGCTCCTGCTCTTCACTGCTCAGTATCTGTCGCCGTGGCATAAATGCTTCCCTCGCGTATAGTTTCCATATGTTATGGATTGGCTATGACCGAAACCGGTCGGTTTCGTACGCCTCGCAAACAATATGTCCGAAAGTCAGCGAAATTTGTTTCGTACATACGTTATAATTCGGACACCCTTTGCGTACGGAAAGTTTCCTATGTCACGAGTTTTTGCCTACTGTCGGGTCTCCACTCTGGAACAGAATACAGAAAACCAGCGCCATGAAATTGAAGCGGCGGGTTTTGCCATCAGACCCCAGCGGCTGATTGAGGAACATATAAGTGGTTCGGTTGCTGCCAGCGAAAGACCAGGGTTCATCCGGTTGCTTGATCGAATGGAAAGCGGTGACGTATTGATTGTCACCAAACTTGACCGACTCGGCCGTAATGCGATGGATATCCGAAAAACAGTTGAACAACTGGCTACTTTAGATATCCGTGTTCATTGTCTCGCTCTCGGAGGTGTGGATTTAACCAGCCCGGCCGGAAAAATGACTATGCAGGTGATTTCAGCTGTGGCTGAGTTTGAGAGGGATCTGCTGATTGAACGCACACATTCAGGGATTTCTCGGGCAAGATCAGCCGGGAAACGCTTCGGTCGTCCGCCCATCTTGAGCGAGGAGCAAAAAAAAATAGTGTCAGAGCGCCTTAATTCCGGGGCCAGTATCAGTGCGGTTGCCAGAGAATTTAATACCACCCGGCAAACCATACTCCGGGTAAAAGCAGGACAGCAATAATACTGAATGTGAATAAAGCCCATAACTGGCCAGGCAGTTGAAACTGTTCTTGAAGTAAACATCTGGAAAGCATGAAACATCATTCTATCCACAGGGAGCAGTGGCTATTATAATCGAATTTCGATAACGAAATTCGATTATAATAGCCAATAAAACCAGCAATCAGGATCTGACCATGAACGATACTGCCAGGAATGATCACAGCCCCTGGGCTGTCTTTCTGATTTTCTTCCGACTTGGCCTGACATCCTTCGGCGGCCCAATTGCCCATCTGGGTTACTTCCGCGATGAGTTTGTGACGCGACGGCAGTGGTTGACCGAGCGCAGCTATGCAGATTTGGTCGCTCTGTGCCAGTTCCTTCCGGGACCAGCAAGCAGTCAGGTTGGTATAGCGCTCGGGCTGTCCCGGGCCGGTTATACCGGGGCGCTGGCAGCATGGGCCGGCTTCACGCTACCGTCAGCAGTTGCACTGATCCTGTTTGCGCTGGGGATGACCAGTTACGGGGATGTGATGCCCTCTGGTGTATTGCATGGGCTGAAAGTGGTAGCCGTTGCGGTGGTCGCGCAAGCTGTATGGGGCATGGCCCGAAATCTTTGCCCGGATATACCGCGTATTACTGTCATGGCAGTGGCAACCTGCTTTGTGCTTCTTGTGCCATCGGCCTGGGGACAGGTGGGAGTAATCGTCACTGCGGCTGTCACTGGCATGTTACTGTTCAAACCTCAGCAGACGACGGTACATGATCCGCTGCCCGTTTCAATACGGCGTCGCGTCGGATTGTTCTGGCTCACGCTGTTCTTTGTGCTACTGACAGGGTTACCATTGCTGACGGCGATATTCCCAAATCCGACGCTGTTAATGGTAGAAACTTTCTACCGGACCGGATCACTGGTTTTTGGTGGCGGGCATGTCGTGCTGCCATTACTGCAGACTGAAGTCGTTCCTTCTGGCTGGGTCAGCACTGATACATTCCTGGCTGGCTACGGCGCTGCCCAGGCCGTTCCTGGACCGTTGTTCACTTTTGCAGCCTTTCTCGGGGCTTCGATGAACCAGGTGCCTTCTGGCTGGCTGGGTGGTCTGGTTTGTCTGCTGGCAATTTTCGCACCGTCCTTCCTTCTGATTGTGGGAGCATTGCCGTTCTGGGAAAGTCTGCGCCGCAATATCCGTACACAAGCAGCGTTGCAGGGTATTAATGCAGCCGTAGTTGGCCTTCTGCTGGCAGCTCTCTATCAACCAGTATGGACGAGCGCAGTTCTCGCTCCGCAAGATTTCGGCCTTGCCCTTGTGGCACTGGTCGCTCTGATGTTCTGGAAACTGCCGCCGTGGCTGGTCGTAGTGAGTTGCGGTGTTGCGGGTTGGTTGTTGAGTTTAGCACTGTGAGGTTCCGGGCGTGACCGACAAAGATCTTTACGGCGGGATGATCCGTTTGCACATCCTGCATCATGCAGCCAAAGAACCCGTCTTTGGTCTGGGCATCATTGAGGAATTGCGACACCACGGTTATCAACTCAGCCCGGGTACCCTGTATCCGATGCTGCACGGTATGGAAAAGAAGGGGTATCTCACCTCACGACATGTTCAGGCCGGTCGACGAAGTCGGCGAGTATATGAAATCACCGGACAAGGGCACATAGCGCTAACGGACGCCAGAAACAGGGTGAAAGAGCTGTTCGGTGAACTTGTTGAAGGCAAATGATATGCCTATGGTTTTAGTCCGGTCTGCCGTCTTCTGAAAACGACAGACACATGTAAGATTATCCGCTGCCTGGCAGAAGGAGACTTTGTGAAAACGCTCATGGTGTGTATTTATACGATCAGAAGGCGTTATATTTTTTCCTGATTGACGCGGTACGAAAGTTCCTGATGACTCTCTTTTCGTTCGCTGTAGCGATCTGCAAGGTAGCTGGTTTGTCCCCTGAGCAGCAACGTAATTTTAAACAACTCCTCTGCGACATCTACGATACGGTCGTACCATGAGGACGGCTTCATCCTTCCGTTCTCATCAAATTCCTGCCAGGCTTTCGCCACCGAGGACTGGTTGGGAATTGTGAACATCCGCATCCAGCGGCCCAGAATGCGCATCTGGTTCACGGCATTGAAGGACTGCGAACCGCCGCAAACCTGCATCACTGCAAGTGTCTTGCCCTGCGAAGGACGAACCGCGCCTTCACTCAACGGTATCCAGTCGATCTGCGCCTTCATCACCGCGCTCATAGCCCCGTGCCGTTCCGGCGAGCTCCACACCATCCCGTCACACCATCTGACCAGCCCGCGTAGCTCGGAGACTTCAGGGTGCGTATCCGGGGCATCATCCGGCAGGGGTAAACCGGAGGGGTTAAAGAATTTCACCTCCGCGCCCATCGCCGTCAGCAGGCGACCTGCTTCCTCCGCGGCAAAGCGACTGTAGGAGCGCTCCCTTACTGAGCCATACAGGATCAGAATCCGTGGGGGCTCCTGCAGGTGCAGACGTTCGGCAATATGTTGATCAAAACAGTCAGTATTCAGGGCTGGAAATTGTTCCATTTTTCTCCTCCGGAGAGAACAGGTGATTTTAAAGTTAATATATATGATCTAACATATGTGTATTCTAAAGGGAACGGAGTGAAAAATGCTACAACCTGTTCAGCTTTTCAAAATCCTGTCGGATGAAACACGGCTAGCCATCGTCATGCTTCTCCGTGAGTCCGGAGAATTGTGCGTCTGCGATATCTGCGTTGCCACCTCCGAATCGCAGCCCAAAATTTCGCGACATATGGCTATCCTTCGCGAGGCTGATCTGGTTATTGACCGTCGGGAAGGCAAATGGATCCACTACCGTCTGTCACCCCACATACCGGCGTGGGCAGCTGAGATAATCGCAACGTCCTGGCAGTGCCTGCGAGAGGATGTGCGTGAATGGCTGCAAAAAGCGGCCTGCACCTCCTGCTGAGACAGGTAAACACATTTACTTAATCATATATTATGGAGTCTGTGATGCTTTTAGCAGGGAGTATATTTTTACTGACGCTGGTACTGGTGATCTGGCAACCCAGAGGCCTGAGTATTGGCTGGAGCGCGAGTATCGGGGCTGTACTGGCTCTGGGAACTGGTGTCATCCATATCGCTGATATTCCCGTTGTCTGGAATATCGTCTGGAACGCTACAGCGGCATTTATTGCGGTCATCATCATCAGCCTGCTGCTTGATGAGTCCGGCTTCTTTGAATGGGCCGCACTGCACGTTTCCCGCTGGGGTAACGGACGTGGCCGCCTGCTGTTTACCTGGATAGTGTTGCTCGGTGCCGCTGTTGCTGCGTTGTTTGCCAATGACGGCGCTGCGCTGATTTTGACACCGATTGTGATTGCGATGCTGCTCGCTCTGGGGTTCAGCCAGGGAGCGACACTGGCCTTTGTCATGGCGGCTGGATTTATTGCGGATACGGCCAGCCTGCCGCTCATTGTTTCTAACCTGGTTAATATCGTCTCGGCGGATTTCTTCGGCCTGGGCTTTACGCAGTACGCCTCCGTTATGATCCCCGTGGATGCGGCAGCGATTGCGGCCACGCTGATCATGCTGCATCTCTTCTTCCGCAGGGATATTCCGGCAACGTATGACGTTTCGCTGCTGAAGACGCCTGCCAGTGTGATAAAGGATGCGGCAACGTTCAGGGCGGGCTGGATTGTCCTGTTATTGCTGCTTGTCGGTTTCTTCGTTCTGGAGCCGCTGGGGATCCCTGTCAGCGCGATAGCAGCTGCTGGCGCAGCAGTACTGTTTATCGTGGCGAAAAGAGGTCATGGCATCAACACAGGGAAAGTCCTGCGCAGTGCGCCATGGCAGATCGTGATTTTTTCGCTGGGCATGTACCTGGTGGTCTATGGCCTGCGCAATGCCGGGCTCACGGAGTATCTGTCTGGTGTACTGAACCTGCTGGCAGAAAAGGGGTTATGGGCAGCAACGTTCGGCACCGGCTTCCTGACCGCGTTCCTGTCGTCGGTGATGAACAATATGCCGACGGTGCTGATTGGCGCGCTGTCGATTGACGGGAGTACGGCGACTGGCGTCGTCAAAGAGGCAATGATTTATGCCAACGTGATTGGCTGCGATTTAGGCCCGAAAATCACCCCGATTGGCAGTCTGGCAACCCTGCTTTGGCTGCATGTGCTTGCCCAGAAAAATATAACGATCACCTGGGGTTATTACTTCCGCACCGGCATTATCATGACTCTGCCCGTGCTGTTTGTCACTCTGGCCGCGCTGGCGTTGCGGCTTTCCATCACTTTGTAATGAGATAAAGATATGAGCAACATTACCATCTATCACAACCCGGCCTGCGGCACTTCACGCAACACGCTGGAGATGATCCGTAACAGCGGTAACGAACCGACCATTATTTATTATCTCGATACGCCACCGACCCGTGATGAGCTGATTAAACTTATTTCAGATATGGGAATTACGGTGCGTGCATTGCTGCGTAAGAATGTTGAGCCTTATGAACACCTGGGCCTTGATGAAGAGAAATTCAGTGATGAGCAGTTGATTGATTTTATGCTTCAACATCCGATCCTGATTAATCGGCCGGTAGTCGTTACGCCGCTTGGCACTCGTCTTTGCCGCCCTTCAGAAATAGTGCTGGATATTCTACCTGAAGGTCAGAAAGGAGCGTTTACCAAAGAGGACGGCGAAAAGGTCATTGACGAAACGGGGAAGCGGGTTAAGTAACCTGTTTTTTTCGTCTCATTTTTATCGTATTCGGGTGTCTGTCTGTACCATGCAGACGCTCGCTTTTTGTAATGCCAGCTAAAGAAACAGGCTTAACGAATGGAAGGGACTTCCCCTAGATATGCGCCTGATTAACTTTCGTGCAATCATAGGATAAACATTGACCCAGAGGGATTCGTTATGACCATCACCACTGTCGGTATCGATCTTGCTAAAAATGTGTTTGCTGTTCACTGCATTGACCAAAATGGTAAAGCTGTTCTGGTTAAACCCAAGGTGTCGCGTGCAGCACTTTCTGAACTCATCGCAGGTTTACCTCCCTGTGTCATTGGAATGGAAGCCTGCTCGGGTGCCCACTATTGGGCAAGATTATTCAGGCAGTATGGCCATGATGTCCGGTTGATGGCTCCGAAATTTGTCTCACCCTATCGCATGGCGGGTAAGACCGGGAAAAATGATGCAGCTGATGCAATAGCTATTTGTGAGGCAGTGCAGCGGCCGCATATGCGCTTTGTACCAGTCAAAGACGAAAGCCAGCAGGCAATGCAATGCTTACATCGGACAAGACAGGGATTTATCCAGGAAAGAACAGCAACGTATAACCGTCTTCGGGGCCTGATATCTGAATTCGGGGTTATTGCCCCACAAAGCACTGATGCTCTGCGTCATGTTGTTTCTGACCAGAAGGAAACTCTGCCAGTACAGGTCAGGCTGTGCATTGATGATCTATTGACACATGTCACTAATATTGAAGAGAAAATCGCCGAATATGACAGGGTATTATCTCGTGTGGCCAAAACAGATCATCGCAGCCAGCAGTTAATGGAACTGAAAGGTGTTGGGCCCACCACAGCGAGTGCGCTGGTCGCCAGTATTGGCAATGCCCATGATTTTAAGAACGGGCGCCAACTGGCAGCCTGGTTGGGGCTAACGCCATCACAATACAGTAGTGGCGGAAAATCAAAGCTTGGCAGGATAACAAAAGCGGGTGATGCCTATCTGCGAACCCTACTGGTCCAGGGAGCCCGTTCTGTAATGGTAGGGGCAGAGAATAGAACGGACCCGTTTAGCCGTTGGGTCTGCTCGTTGATTGGTAGGCGGGGATACTGGCGTGCTGTCGTTGCAATCGCCGCCAAGAATGCGAGGTTGTGCTGGGCATCATTACATTACGGCGATGACTTCAGACTGTATTCAACAACATGAAAAATTTAACTGAGTAGTAACTGAACTGTAAATTGTTGATGGTAAAGGGTTAGACCCCCGTGAGAAGTATCTGCATATCCTACTGGATATCACTATCCGATTAACGAAGGAGGATCTCACGAGCGTCTTTCATCAGGGTCCGAATCACTAGCGATTCAGCATGACCGTTTATAGTAGCGCAGTCTTATCCCTTGCCTTTCATTGATGAACAGACAGAAATTAAAAACCGGCGTTGACTGTTCGGGGAAGCCCTTATAGTAGGATATTTTCCGTTTTCCAAGCGGACCCCAACTGGCTTCGTCAGATATTCGTGTTCACTGCCTGGCGCTCGGAGGTGTTGATTTGACCAGCGCTGCCGGGAGAATGACGATGCAGGTGATTTCAGCGGTGGCGGAGTTTGAACGGGATTTGCTTCTTGAGCGTACACATTCAGGTATTGCGAGAGCGAAAGCAACTGGAAAGCGGTTTGGTCGACCTTCTGCACTGAATGAAGAACAGCAACTTACAGTGATCGCTCGTATTAATGCTGGGATCAGCATCAGCGCCATTGCCCGGGAATTTAATACTACCCGGCAAACCATACTCCGGGTAAAAGCAGGACAGCAATCATCATGAATGTAGCTCCAGCTTGACGGCCAGCTATGTGCCAGGCATTTCAAAGCAAAATATGTGTATCACTTGTTGGGGAGGACTTATGTACTGAACCCCAGATTTGACCCTGCCTGTAATTTGTTTATAGTATTGAGCGGCCTTGGTTTGGTCCTGGCTCAGACCCTATGCCTCTTATTTATCCCGGGCAACAGACCCGGCAATACATGCACTCTCGCTTTGGAGAATCTGACAATCGTTATGCGTATTACGCCACCCTGAGTTTTTCCTTCCTCTGTCGTACTGAGCGAACCTCAGAACGCACTCAATAACATCCCGTCTGCGGATGTGTTTTACCGTACATAAAAATGCTGCCCTCAGGGGCTGACTGTATCTAAAAACTGAGAAATTACTATGTTGCTGTCCTCGACGCGTAAGGACTGGCTGGGTAACGTCCGTGGTGACGTTCTGGCCGGTATTGTTGTCGCGCTCGCACTCATTCCAGAAGCGATCGCCTTTTCCATTATCGCCGGTGTCGATCCCCAGGTGGGCCTCTACTCGGCGTTCTGTATTCCTCTCGTTATGGCCTTCTTTGGCGGGCGTCCGGCGATGATTTCTTCATCCACCGGTGCAATGGCGCTGCTGATGGTGACGCTGGTGAAAGATCATGGCTTACAGTATTTACTGGCCGCTTCCATACTGACCGGGGTATTCCAGCTGATAGCCGGTTATCTGAAGCTCGGTGGATTGATGCGTTTTGTTTCACGCTCAGTGGTCACGGGATTCGTTAATGCGCTGGCAATACTGATTTTTATGGCGCAGTTGCCTGAACTGACCAACGTGACCTGGCATGTTTATGCCATGACTGCGGCAGGGCTGGGGATCATTTATCTCTTCCCTTATATCAACAAAACCATTCCTTCACCGCTTGTGTGCATCGTGGTGCTGACCGGCATTGCCATGTGGCTGCATCTGGATGTGCGAACCGTCGGCGATATGGGGAAACTTCCCGACAGCCTGCCGGTCTTCCTGCTCCCGGACGTGCCTTTAAATCTCCAGACGCTGCTCATCATACTGCCATATTCTGCGGGGCTTGCCGTGGTGGGGCTGCTTGAGTCGATGATGACCGCCACTATTGTGGATGACATGACCGATACGCCAAGCGACAAAAACAGGGAGTGCAAAGCTCAGGGCATCGCGAACATCTGCACATCCTTTATCGGAGGAATGGCAGGTTGCGCGATGATTGGGCAATCCGTTATCAACGTAAAATCCGGTGGCCGCGGACGACTTTCAACCCTCACGGCGGGCGTGGTGCTGCTTTGCCTGATTGTGTTTCTGCGCAACTGGGTATCCCAAATCCCGATGGCAGCGCTGGTCGCGGTGATGATTATGGTTTCCATCGGGACATTCTCCTGGCGCTCCATTGCCAACCTGCGGACACACCCCCTTTCAACCAGCGTGGTCATGCTTGCCACTGTCGCGGTTGTAGTGGCAACACATAATCTGGCCTTCGGCGTGCTGACCGGCGTACTGATTGCTTCGCTCAACTTTGCCACTAAAGTATCCCGGTTCATGCGCGTAACGTCAGTTCTGGAGGGAACGAGCCGGACGTATACCGTCACCGGCCAGGTATTCTTTGCATCAGCAGACCGCTTTACGAGCCACTTTGATTTCCGTGAAGCGATTGAGAATGTGGTGATAGACGTTTCACATGCCCATTTCTGGGACATCACGTCCGTCAGCGCCCTGGATAAGGTGGTCATTAAGTTCCGCAGAGAGGGCGCCGGGGTTGAGATACGTGGGATGAATGAAGCCACCCGCACCATCGTTGACCGGTTTGGTGTTCACGATAAACCTGAAGAAGTCGAAAAACTGATGGGCGGTCATTAACAGACCGGAGGGAAAACTATGAATAATACTGTTACAGCCTGTGTGGACGGTTCACTTTCAACGCGGTCAGTGTGTGAATATGCGGCGTGGGCAGCCCGCACTTTGCAATCACAGCTCGCACTGTTGCACGTTATCGAAAAAGACAGCACCCCGGTAGTGTCAGACCTGACCGGCACTCTCGGCCTAGACAGTCAGCAATTGCTGACCGATGAGCTGGTAGAAATTGAAGGGCAACGTAATCGCCTGCTGATGGCCCAGGGGAAAGCAATACTGGAAAGTTGTTCTGAACTGCTTCAAAAACAGGGAAGCCCGGATGTGCTTTTGATGCAAAAACACGGTACACCGGATGAAGTTCTGGCAGAGCTGAGCGACCTTCGTCTCATGGTGCTGGGGCGTCGGGGTAGCCAACATCCGGTAGGCTCTCATCTGGAAAGCGTTATTCGTCTGCAAAAGAAACCCCTGCTGGTTGTTCCGGAGAACTACTCAGCACCTTCCAGAGCCATGTTTGCTTATGATGGCAGTGAAGAAAGCAGGAGAAACCTGGAACGTCTGACGATGAGTCCCTTACTCAGGGGGCTGGAGTGCCACCTTGTCATGGTAAACGGTAAGAAGGAAGAGCTGCTGGCCGCACAACAAATTTTACGTGACGCGGGTATAGAAAACAGCACAACACATCTTACCGGGCAATCTGTCGGGGATGCGCTTATTCGTTACGCCGAGGAAAATGCTGTCGATCTGATAGTGATGGGGGCCTACGGTCATTCCAGGTTGCGGCAGTTCTTTATCGGTAGTCATACCTCTGAAATGCTGCAAAAGACGCAACAACCGCTTCTGATCCTCCGTTAGCAATGAAAAGGGGCGGGTACGCTCGCCCTACTTCATGAAGTGGATTAGCCGTCTATCACATGGACCACTCTGAATCGGCATGAGTGCAACGGCATAAGCCTGCTTAAAAAACAGGCTTAACGTGGGATATTTTCCGTTTTCCAAGCGGACCCCAAACTGACCCCAATAAGATCTGGGCAATGCGCAGGGAACTACTTTCTCCAAGTTACACAACGAGGCTTCGCGACATCCCTATAGCCAAGCTATCTTAAGTTCACCCGTACTAATTAATTAAATTAAGTCAAATATTCGAAATTAAATCTCACGCACTAATCATCATTTATTATTTCATCTAATACTATTAAAATCACTTAAATAAAAAGTTAACAACACATCAACAGACATTGAAATTTCCAATCATCTCTATATCACTCACATAATTTTAATTGTATAATGTTTTTGAAGTCATAATAAATAAGAGGTTATAATGAAGTACCGCAGCGACATTGACGGCTTAAGAGCTATTGCCGTTACTTTAGTTATTTTATTTCATGCTGGATGCATCTTTATCAATTCTGGATTCATCGGCGTTGATGTTTTCTTTGTTATTTCAGGATATTTAATAACAAAAATAATATTGGGCGGAACAAACAATAATGAATTTAACTTAAAAAACTTTTTTATACGTAGAATTTGGAGACTTCAACCTTCTTTCCTATGCGCAATAATATTTACGTTAATAATTGGCAGTGTTTTCTATTTGCCAGAAGATTACAATACATATCTTCACAGTGTAAAGAACGCATTGTATTTCTCATCAAACAAATATTTTGCTGATGTGACCACAAGTTATGCATCACAAGATTCTAATTACCTGCTACTATTGCACACTTGGTCACTATCAATTGAATGGCAGTGGTATATAACATTCCCAATAGCATTACATATGGCATTAAAATACTTTCCAGAAAAGAGAGTTATAATAGCAAATCATATAATCACTATTTCGTTATTAATCACATCATCATACTTATCATATCATTCTAACATTGACAGATATTATGATTTCATTTCACGTTGTTTTGAATTGCAAATTGGCAGCTGCTTAGCATTTTACAAATTCAACGAAAAAAGTAATAAGTTTACTAACTTGTTTGGTCTGTTAGGTCTACTAAGCATAATATCCATAGGTTTTTATCCTGGAATTATAAATGGTTATCCTAACATTTACACAGTGGCAATAGCATTAGCTACTGGGATGATTATTTTTTCCGGTGAAAAAACAGATTCCATTTCATCTTTTGTACTATCGTCAAACATCTTAGTAGGTATAGGTAAAAGGTCATACTCTTTATATCTATGGCATTGGCCAGGGATCGCCTTGCTACATTACCTTAATTTGTTCAATAATACGATGATGTTATTATTAACTTTGCTAGGATCATGTATACTTGCTTGTATATCCTACAAATACATCGAAATGCCGTTACGTAAAGTACAAAAAAGTCTTTCTTTTACAGTAACGATCTTAATTGTCATTCCTCTATTAATGTCTGTAATAATTTACTCGATAGCAAAAAAAACCGACAATTTTCCTTGGCGGTTCGGAAGTGAGTTTTCAAGATCATCCGCTCTTATTGATGAATATAAATCTCTATCCGGTCATCGCTCAGACTGCTTAACAGATCAATTTGATAATGAAAACAATGATGTGCTTTGTACTTTCGGGGAAATATCATCTAAAAAGAAAGCCTTATTCATAGGTGATTCTAATTCAAACCATTATTGGATGTTCTTGGATGTTTTAGCTAAAAATTCAAACCTTGCAATAACGTCACTAAGTACATCATCTTGCTTAACATTGCCTGGGATTTATCAATTTGATTGGTGGCATTTTTATAACACTGTATATCAAGCATGCTATGACAATACAAAGACGTATTATAATAAAATAGAAAATAACAAATTTAACTATGTTATTATTGGTGAACTATGGCCAATGTATGTAAGCGATAAAATAATCAACCAACCTGGAGATGATCGCTCGTTAGAACTTTCAATGAAAAGATTAGACGAAGCTCTGAGAAAATCATTGGATATCATAGTTAAATCCGGTTCTGTGCCTGTAATAATGAAAGAGATCTACACTCGGCCAGAAGGATACGAAACATGTCTGAAAGAAAAGGTAGTTCTAAGACAGGAATATACACATGGAGAATGCAATAGCCAAGAATGGTCACAGTCCAACATGGGTTGGTTTGATAAAAAATTTATTGAATTACAAAAAGACTACCCGTCTTTGATAGTTATCGATATCAAAGATGCCCAATGTGCCGGGAATAAATGTAAAACTGAAATTGATGGGGTTTCTATTTTCCGTGATGTAGGTCATTTGAACGATTTTGCAGCGTATAAATTAGGAGAAATATATTTACGCTCAAATGGAAACCCTTTCAAATAGTCTTCTGTAGAGAAGAAAGGTGTAGCCACAATACCTATATTGAGAGGATCAACAACGATCCTCTCTGTTCCCCACCTCTTGCTAGACTTGGTCTTTTAACAACGCTGGACACTCCTCAGAGGTGTGGATCGCAACGAGCCGTTGCGATGATGGTCTTACCGGCAAAAGAGCTACATTGGCCTTTCTAGCAACGATTTATGAAGTTCAAATTTTTTATGGGACCCGCCGGTTTTCCGGTGGGGGCTACCGCAGTTTACATCATTAAACTTTAGGTGTTTCCCATAATAGAGTTATCCACATATCTACAGGATTGTTTTTTAAGTCCTTTTTTTATGTTTTTTAAAACATTTTAAAAGCTTTTTAGACAACGCGTGAGCTCTTTCGTGGTGCGGCCCTCAGCCCTGTCAATATGGGATATACCAAAACTAACTATGGGTGAAACCTATAGTTACTATGGGTAACAGCTAAAGTTGTTATGGGTAACAGCTAAAGAACGTATGGGAAATAGCTAAAGTTAGTTTTTTCTGTGAATCCCTATGGGAAACAACATAAGTTTGCCTTGACCACATCATCTAGCTGATGCAACTATGGGTACATTACAAACAACCCATAGATAGTTATATGAATGAAAATAAAGGGATTGTTAAAACTAGTCGTCCAGCTATAGCACAATCTAATGAACTGACCGAGGCAGCTTACTATCTCTCACTGCAGGCAAAACGAGTACTGTGGTTATGCCTCATGGAAACCTATCGGCAAGAAGACCATCCAGGTACGTTTACAGTGCGAGTTGCTGATTACCAGCGATTGTTCAAGGTGAGCCAAGCTACGGCCAGTACAGATGTCAGGAAGGGCATTGATGCCTTGTCAAACAGCTCTGTTACCTTCTTTCCATCTGATGGGGAGTATGAAGAACGGAAACGCCCTTGGCTGGCAGAAGCTGGTTTAAAACGAGGCCGAGGTTCATGGAACATTGAATTCAATAATAAAGTGATGCCCTACCTTCTTGATCTTAGTAGTCAATTCACTACTTACAATCTTTATGATTGTGGCCGCATTAACAGTGTGAGAGCTATCCGCCTTTACGAAAGCCTTTGTCAGTTTAGAAAATCCGGCATATGGATCACAACACCAAATTGGTTAGCTGAACGTTACCAACTCCCACAATCGCAACGAGATAATTTTGCTGAGATGAAACGGACGTTCATCAAGCCGGCCCTGGATAAGATCAGTAAAGAAACCCCCTTGACGGCCTCGATGTCAGAGACCGACGATGGCAAACTGATTTTTACCATCATTACTAAAAACCCGGAGCCAGCCTTACCTAACGTTTGAACTTTAGCTTTTTCCCATACATTGAGCCTAACGAACTTGTGCTGTATCCCATAGTCGTTGGGCTAAATTTCATCTTCTGCCGAACGGCATGCAGAAATGATAGTAACTTTAGCTATTTCCCATACCCATGCTTTTCAAGGCATCCGAATCGTCTTTTTCTTAAGCTTTAATTCTATTTCGTCGATCATCAGCTGGAGCATTTTCACCAGGTCTAACGTCAATTGTTCAGCAGCCTCAAAACTGAGTTTAAGAATGTTGATTTGCCCTTCACCCAACACATTTTGCAATGTGACTCGTTTGAACCCTTCCAAGTGACGCCTTTCTTTCAATAACTGAGTAATACGCTTGGTGATGATCTTTGCTATGTCAGGATACTCGGGGTTTTCGAAAACGTGCAGATGGCTTTTTACCAAGGGCTCCCAGGAAAACAAGATGTCGTATCGAGTAACAAAACGGGCTTGCTTGGGTGGAAAGTGCCACAACACAATAAACGGCATGCTATTTCTCATGCACAGCTCAAAATGGTGCTGCCAGACATTGGGAATTGCCCGTCCTTCACACAATAGATAATAATCGGAAGGTTTAAGCGTTGGGACACTCACGGGCAGCGGATCAGACAAAACAGTGCCAATCCGGGTTTGCCAATGTTCGCGCAATGCTTCGTTCATTGGAGGGATCGTAATACATAACCAACTGAGAGGGATGTACACGGCTATAGAAGGGTCAACAACCCCTTCTTCTGAACTAAGGTATACCTTACAGCTTTCAACGATTTCGACAGCTCGAGGGTTATCTTTGTGCGTTTCTAGCCAGGCGATAAATGGACTCGGTACAACATGGCACAAATTTCCCCAGCTGCGACCATATTTATAGAGCTCCCAACCAGTCTGTCGGATGTAGTGATGTTGCACGTATCGCACTAATTGCTGAGTCAAATCATCCTGAGAGGTTGTTTTGAGTCTGAATCTTTTACGCGGTTTGATAAGTAAATCAATAAACAACGTCGCCATAAATGCCTATCAGTCTGTATACCGTGACTAAACCTATAATGTTACTCAAGATTTCCGTGAATAGCATCCCAAAATACCCGTTCTATTCGCCGTAAAACCCTACTTTCTGCACGCTTTAATGTTGATTGATCAGTAATCGATCAATGGATTTGTTCAATATCTATAGGACAACTATTGCTGCTGTGGATTCATCCGCAATTATTGTCCACAACTACCCCAAACGGCCCCCCATCCTGCTAAGCCGGTCTTTTTCGGTGATTAAAAAGTTTACTGTAGTGTAGATCGCAACGTGCCGTTGCGAAGCTGTACCTTGCAATCGGTGAGCTACCTTGGAGGCGAAGCCGACTTTCGTGGGTGGGCATTGTAGCTTGAAGAAACGATTGAACTAGGATTTTTCTGCCTATCGAGGTTTCGTGCTTTATGGGATGGAGTGTTATAGCCCGAAGCAAAGCGGAGGGAGCTATTTTCGAGAGCCTGGCTTTAGCCGGCACGAAATATACTCCCCTTTTTTGGGGCTTGTTTTGTTCAGAAATAACCTTCGAAATTAACTATTTTTTGTGAGTTCGTTCGAAGTTAACTGAATGATATTTCATCAACTGTTTGAGTTGACGGTCGAAGACCATGAACTACGTCTAATTTATCGTTCCGGCAGACTTTTGAAGGGTACCTTAGACATATACAAATGGGTTTTTAGCTCTTACACGCAGCACAAAACCCGCGCTGGCGCACGGGTCATTGTATTGAACGGTGAAAATAATGCTTAGTGGAGTACACCGGCTCGTTCCAGCAACAGCCGATAATACTGTTCAGGATCATCCCGCTCTAAAGACGGGTGTTCATCAGTTAGGCCGCGCTTGAGCTGCATAATCTTTATTGGATGAGCCTCTGCACTAGTAGACCAGCGAACCCAAGTCATTTGATACCTGTTCACTATTTTTCCATTGCGCGTTCGCATTTTAGAGGCCATTTCATCTAGTTCTTTCCCTAGATCTTCAACGATCGCCTTCTTCTCTTGCAGCAGATCGGGACTCACTACCCACCTCTTAATCTGTCGCAGGCGATTTTTCAATGAATGGTGTGAATCAATATCAATTCCAAGTCGGGCCATGCGTAGTTGATGACGTTCGTGCTTCTTGCGCAGGGATTCTGTTAGGCCGTTCACCATCGCCCACTGGCGGTAGCCATGAAGCCATAAGCGAATTTCCTCAACAGCGATCCCACGGCTGGTAAAAAAGCGTTCTGTAAGAAAAATACGCATCGCTTTATATTGGCCAGCATCAGTATCCCAAGCCCGATGCACAACCAGGTAATCCAACTCCTCCATCACATCCCTGGCATGGGTCGCCACATCACAAGATTTACGGCCACTCTCATAAATATGCAGCACGCCGATGGCGCGAGCGATTTCCTCGAACGGAGCAATAATCTCAAACGGGTAATCAGCATCCGGGTTATAGTCGCAGTTGGCTGCTAATGCTAAGGAAAGTGCGGTCAATGCACGCCGGCTTTCTTCACGTGTGCTCACTCGCATAGGTTTCGGGGTATAACTTGGATCGTTTCGACGTCGATATGGGATATATCCACGTTGACGCAATGCAACCAACGCAGAATTCCGGTTCCAGTCATGCTGACGAATACGAGCAACGACTTTAGCAGCGGCGCCACGAGGTACGGTACCGGAGAACACTGCTACATGGTGACAGTGGATTTTGGGTTGTCCTTTCCGTAAACGGTTTGATTCACCGCGACGGGTTGGAGAATAGACAGGTTCAGGGCGAACCTGATAGTTGATTGCTTGCTCAGTCACCCTGTCCTGAACTTATGGCGGACAGGTATTGTTTTCTAAATAGCATGCGTTATAATCTCTGCAGGCCAGCGCCTGCTTTTGACCCCCTGATATCTGACTCTTCCGCCAAGTTGATGACAGATTTCGGGGGGTTTTTGCATTCAAGGCCTGTACCTTCCAAGCCTTGTTCCCTGGACATTTAGGATATGCCCTATCCACTACAGCCTGTAATTTTCGTTACACACTGATCGAATTACGTCGACTGCTCAGGTACTTAGTACCTTTTTAAAACAGTACAAATCGCTGTAAATACTACCCGATTTTCGCGTCCTTGCAACAAAAGGATCTCTGGCGATCTTTTTTTGTGCAGTTCACCTACGTTTCTGATGATTGACCAACAAAACTAGCCACGTCTTCCCGCAATACCCCCCCCTAATCGAAAGATGTCCTGAGTGATTTTCATACCACAATAGAGCCACCCTTTATCTATCAAACTCAATTCAATAAGAATCCACCTAAATAATAACATCGAAATTGCTTTTTCACGGCAAATTGTTCAATAAACAAGCAAATGAACAATTGATTAATATAGTTAATTATTCTGTTTTGATAGTTATGTCGATCTAATGATCTGAAAAAAGGATCTTTTCCAGATCATTGATTCAAAAAATTGAGTTATACAGGATTTTAGCTCTGTTTATGGCATATTTCACAACATTTAAGATCGTTAAAAAAACCGTTTACACAATTTAACTTTGCAAATACACTTCGCGGCATACTTAAGCACAGGCTTCAAAGGATCGCCAGTCCGCCAACTAGCAACCCATTGAACCTTGTAATTTAGCTTTAGCCTGGACTGCGCCTGATTACACCTAATCGGGCACCTCCCTGCCCCGGGTGTCGGGTGCAGTCCAGGCTAAAGCGCAGTCAGGAGAAACCGCGATGTCCGTTTCCTCTTACAACAGCCTCTGCCAATCATCCAACATGGGATTGATTTTGGCGGAGCCTGCCTGTCTCGCTGCGCTTTATCATTTTTCTGCCGCTCATCAACGGGGAATGTCATGGAACGCTGGTATCTCGCCTGCCATAAAGCGGGTAAAGACAATGTCTTTAAAGCCCAAATGACGTTAGAACGCATGAATATCATGGCGTTCAGCCCTGTCATGCGTACATACCGTCCCCGTTCCGATCGTCCAGGCCAGCTGCGGCCGGTGATGGAGCAAATGTTTCCTGGGTACCTCTTCATCTTCTTTGATACCGAAATCCACCATTCATCAAAAATCGAACTCTGCCCTGGGATAAGTCACCTGGTACGTTTTGCCGGTGAAATCACTCCAATTCGAGATGCTGTTGTGGATGACGTAATGCAGTTACCTGTTTGCGTGCAAGCCTTTTCCCGTAAGAACCCAGGCAAACGACGCTGGGATAAAGGGGCAACACCTCTTAATCAGCAACAGCGCCAACAAATACAGGCGTTGGTTGATACAAATGATGGCGACACCCGCAGCGCCCTCTTCTTTGCCTTCATAGAAGCACTACGCTAACCGCTATCCCCGCTTTATTTGATTTCAGCATTTCTCTGTACAACCGGAGGATAGATGTCGAAGCAAGCCCTGAGTAAAACCATTGCCGTTGACTGGCAACCCGAAGATTTTGTCTTGCAAACATTCGCCCTTGAAGACGATGCCCGGAGCACTTGCCGAGCTGAAATTGACAGCGGTGAAAATTTCCTCCCTCAATATTTATCCCTGCTGAGCCGTTGCCGCTCACTGCGCCAAACATCACGCCAGCAGCAAAGACATCCCTAATTAACACCCCCCTTGGCTGCCCGGTACCCCGGTCGGTCTTTTTTATTGATTACGTGCTTACGTCTCTACGTAACCGAGGTGATATTTATGACACAACGGAAAAACTACTCATTGAATGCCAAACATAATCAGATGCTTAATGAGCAAGCGGTAAATTTGACGGGGATCCTCAGTCGTCCAGTAGCCTGTCGTGATGTGCTTGAGGCCATTTTGGACCTGACCTCAACGCTGGATAATAACGCCCTGGCACAGCGAGTTCTTGATCGTGCCAATGAACCAAAGCGTGGTCGACGCCCCGGCCCGAGGAAAAACCGCCTATGAAATCATTCCTCCCCGTCGCTCTTCCGGTGGTGTTGACTGGGTGTGCCCTTAATACCCACACACCGCCGACAGTACCGGCACAGCAGTTTGTCACTACGCTGATCCAGGAACAGCTCCCCATTATCCAACAGGCACAGGCAGAACTCGCTAAAGCCAGCCGTGTAAATCTCTCACCGGGCACGCCATTACCTTTACCTGCTTCATCAAAAGTCCTGCCGGCAAGAAATGCAACTGAGACACCTGCACTGGCGGGTCAGGCTGTTCCCACATTGCATGCTATTCGTTATCTCGGGAAACGCGTTGGAACACCTGCGCTGGCGGGTGCAGGTAAATCCCAGACACTTCGTCAGGCTTTGCGCCAGATAGTGCCGGCAGGGTGGCAAGTTGCTTTCTCGCAAGAACTTAAGCCGGATACTCGCGAAACACTACAGTGGGCCGGTAATGATCAATGGCCATTTGTTTTGGACGACGTCTTGCAGCGACAAAGCAAGGTGGCCTTGCTCGATTGGCAAGCCCAGCGCGTTTCCGTCGCGTCCAAATCGGCCGCGTTTACACCAGGAATGGCAGTAACACCACCACAAATCAAAACGTCAGGACCTACGCCTACAGCCCCAACGAGCACCAGTAAACAAGGTGCGGTTGCTTCTGGGCGCAATCCATTCGGTGGAAAATTACCAGTGCCACGTCCTGCTGCAGCGGTTAAAACCACTGCATTTGTGACCTTGCCTAAAACAGTTATTAAGCCAAAGGTCTGGCGGATAGAAGCCGGTAGCACGCTGAAAGACACCCTGTTTAATTGGGCTGCAAGTGAAACGTGCTCTACTCCGGGAGTCGCTAATTGGACTGTGGCGTGGCTGACACAAGCTAACTATCGTATCGATGCTCCGTTGCAGTTTGAGGGCAGTTTCAGAGATGCGCTGAACGGGTTGTTCACGCTATACGGTACGGCAAAAGTGCCACTGTATGCAGGTGTGCGTAACGAACAATGCGTCATATCGGTGGACGATAAGGAGATCCACTGATGGTCTATTGGCTGTTATCGGTGTTTATAGGTTTCCTCGTCTGGTCAAACATATCACCCCATGACCAAACGGGTACACAGTTGCAGGATAGCACGCTGAGCCAGCGCGCTATTCAAACCGTCCGTTATATCAATGATATCAATGACTGGCGCTATAACAATCCTTCGCAAAAAGACGGTGTAATCCCGGACAGCGCCTTCGGCTGGTCATCCCTTCCTGCGTTACACAATGTACTGCAGGCTGACCGTGTCTATGTCTACCAACCTGACCAACCTGGGCTGATGTCTGCGCTGTTAGCACAAAGCCGGCACTCAGCCTTAGTTGGAAAAGTTGTTGCAAGACGCCTGTTAGACAGTTTTGGCAACGACATGCAGGTCAATGTGCCGGATAGCATTACTGACGGTAGCCTGGTGTACCTCAACTAATCCCTCTCCCCCAAGGTTAAAAATGAAAAAACACCTCCCCTTAACCGGGTTGGCGGCGACATTGTGTTTGCTGCTTTCCGGATGTGCACCACTTGAACGTATCGACAAAATCGACAACACCGTCTCACAGAATGAAAAACAAGCCGATAAACACCTGCATGCGATAAAAAACGGCGCTGTCGTTCGTGATCTGACATCACAATGGATCAACCCCTATCCATTAAATGCGCAGGCCGGGGGTAATGGCTTACTACCGCCCTGTGCCGTCGCCATCAACCGCCCCGGTAGCATTACGTTGGCAGAGGTCAGCGCCTTCATCAGTAAACGATGCCGCCTGCCTGTCGTCGTCACCCCGGATGCACAAGCCATGCTCGCCCCAACAGGAGGCGGGAGGACGGAACAACTCAGTGGCCCCGTTCCCGCACCAGACCCTAATGGGATGGTGCCTTTGGCCGCGTTGGGCGGCTCACCCGTTCGCCCTGCACCGGCGGTAACCGGTGGTACTGCACTGAGGGGCGTGTTTTGGCAGGGGGAACTGGGCGGGTTGCTCGACAATGTCACCACACGCCTGGGATTGTCATGGCGTTATGAACAGGGCCGGATCGCTATTTTCTACCTCGACACCCGCACCTTCCCGGTCATGTTTATGGACAGTAAAGCGAGCTTTGGCTCCAAGACAGTGAGCGGTACCACATCGTCAATGGGCGCTACGGGCGACAGCAGCGGCGGTGGACTCAGTGGAGACTCAAATACCTCCCAGGCGACCGAGATGGAAATCAAGTCCAGCCTTTATGAGGACGTCACCAATACCATCAAGTCGATGCTGACGCCGGGTACCGGCCGCATGAATCTGTCCGCCGGTGTGCTAACTGTCACCGATACGCCGCGTGTACTTGAACAGATCGGTCGTTATCTGGATGACCGCAACAATGAGCTCAATCGACAAGTGGTGCTCAACGTACAGGTCTACAGCGTGGAAAAACGCACTCAGGATCAGTACGGAATTGATTGGAACGCCGTATTCAACAGCGGCAGCATCGGATTGTCATTGACCAATGCATTCAGTGGTGCTGCTTCCGATGCCCTGAACGGGGGTGTTTCTATCCTTGATGGCAAAGGTGCCGGCACAAAGGCCTTTATCAAAGCCTTGTCCGAGCAAGCGAATGTTAGCGTGATGACCGAAGCATCCAGCATGACCACTAACCTGTCCGCAGTACCCATTCAGGTTGCTCTGCAACAGGACTATGCCTCCAACGTCACCACCGAAAACACGGCCAACGTCGGCTCATCGAGCAGCATCACCAAATCGACGATCACTACCGGCTTCAATATGACGGTATTGCCATTCCTGATGCCCAAGTCGCCAAAAATGCAGCTGCAGTTCGCGATTAATATGTCGGATGACCCGACCATGCGCACGTTTACCAGCGAAAAAACGTCTGTCGAACTGATGAAAACTCGCCTCAAGACGTTTACCCAACGCGTGATCATGCAGTCCGGACAAACGCTGGTGCTGAGTGGCTATCAGTCTCTCAATAACACCGCTAACCGTCAGGGAGTTGGGAGTTTCCGCTTCTTCGGGCTTGGCGGTGGAGCCAACGGTGAGAACAACAAAACCATGCTTGTCATTCTTATCACCCCTGTCATCTTGGGATAAGCCATGAAACAACAGACGACATACACGTTGCAGAATGGGAAGGTTTGGCTTGTGGCAGGATTGCACTGGCAATATCTTCCGTTACGTGGGCGCCGTAGCATGCGAATGCGCGCTAAAGAGGCAAATGCCAGTCACTGGGCGGCGTTGTCTATCGGCGACGGACAAGCTCAAGGCACGTTACTGGGCACTGTCACTATCTCTGATAAATCCCCCCGGACAAAGGGGCAACATTCGTTGGCATCGATGGCGTTAGCTGTTATGCCGGTGCTACCAGAAGCCTGTTACGGTGTTTTCCCCCTCGCTGATGGCCAATATTGGTTTGTCGCTATCAGCGACGGCATGCTCTCCCCGTTCGGCGACATCGTAGGCGACGATGCAGCCATACGAACCGCAGTTTCAAATTTTCTACAGATAACCTCGGCACCAACAGCAGGTTGGACGGTGTACGCCCCACGCGGTTTTTTCCCGGATAAGGAAACCGAAGATAAGGCGCTCTCAGCACTGATCGACAACAAAATCGGTTTACGACGCGCCCGCCTAAGTAAAACGCATAACCCTCAGTTACTGTGGTTATGGGGCATTGCAGTAGTGGCCTTGGGCACGGGATATGCCGGTTATACGGCGTGGCAAACACATCTGGAAGATGCGCGTATTGCCGCCGCTCAGGCCGCATTGATGGCCAGGCAACAATTGGAGCAACAGGCTCCGGCAGACAACCTGAAACCCTGGGCAATGCAACCGAAATTCCCCTCGATGCTCAGTGCCTGCAGTAGCGTGTGGAAAGACGCGCAGATTTCCATTGCGGGATGGGTGTTCAACACGGCCACATGCGATGCACACGGTAAGATCACGCTGCACTACACCTTGCCGAATGGGGGCACCGTGGGGGACTTTGCCTTGCGGTTGCCCGTTCTCTATGGGTCAGATATTCAACCGGTGTTTAATATTCCCGGCAGCGCGGATGATGCGTCCTTTGCCTTAACCGTTCCGCTATCACTGCCGGAAACCCCTGAAGTTTTACTCCCGGGCAACCAACAGATTCAACATCTGACCAGCTATGCCCAGCGCATCAATGCCCGTCTGCGCCTCAGTGAAACAGATGCTGCCACCCAGTTAACACATGTCGACATACAAAACCTGCCCTGGCGTACCTATAGCTTTACGTTCATTACCGACATACCGCCTGATCGGTTGTTTGCCCCTACGCGCTTCAATAGCCGTGGAATAAGGGCTTCCAGCATCACGACCACGCTCAAAAACAACCGTCTGGAATACACCATTGAGGGACTTCTGTATGCCAACCGTTAAATCCTGGGTAACACCCTGGGCGTTGTGCCTGGTGTTGACCGCACCCGGTGCATTCGCCGCGCCTGTCGCTGACATACCGGCGGCCCCACTTGCTACACCGTCGGCTGAACAGTCGGTGAAGCCGCCAACATCAGCAGATATTCCCCTGCCAACCACTTTCTCCCGCACCGAGGCTGGACGGGCATTAAATCTGGGGCAACTGGAAGCCATACAGGCTGAGACGGTGCTGTATGAGGCTCAGCTTGCCAGGGCCAAAGCTTTGAATGAGCTGCAAAAAAACGGTTATGACCGAGGATTGGATCAACCTTTCAATCCAGCGCCCCCTGCTCAGGACAACAAGAACGAAGTCAAGGGTGCAACTCAAGATGCCACCCCACCACAAATCGTTGAGATCACCGGTACCGGTAAGGGCTTTACCGCTGTGTTAGCCCTCAGTAATGGCAACCAGGTCACTGTACAAGCAGGGAACCGCATTCCAGGTACGGAATACGTTGTTAAACGTATCAACCTCAATGAAGTGGTCGTCACCGGGAAAAACCAAACAATGGTGTCACTTTCCTTTGCGGGGTAGCGAACATGTTCGAAAAACGCGGTTCAACATACATCTATTTGGACCTGACAAAGTCTGAAGCCCCCACCCTGTACATCTCTGATGCTCACATCGGTCACTTGGCCGTTCAGTCTGAAATTGCCAACGCGCACAAGAAACACCCCAGGCTGCACATCGAACGCGTACAGCTCGATAAATTAAGAGAATTGCAGCAAAGCCAGGTAACAGACAACCCCGAGGCTAACGATTACTCCGCGCAACAGGCGAAAATCATCGGTTTTTTTCGGGAAGCCAAGAAAAAAGGTGCCAGTGATATTCATCTGCTGATCGGGATGAATAATGTGACAGTGGTGCAATTTCGCGTGCACGGTGATCTCGAAACGGTGACCCAATTGGATCATGCCGAAGGGGTAACGCTAGCATCAACTATCGTGATGTCTATGTGTGACGTGGCCGAAAAGAGTTTTAACCCCAATCGTGCGCAAGATGGGCGGGTGCGCAAAGAGTTTCTGCAGGGGCTTAAGTTATTCGGCGCACGCTATGCCCATACGCCAGCAGAGTTTGGTTTGTATGTCGTAATGCGCATTTTACCTGATGAAGGCAAAGCCCCTCCCACACTGGACGAATTGGGTTTTTTACCGGAACAACAAATACTCATTCGCCGCATGCTGGCACGCCCCGAAGGCGTGATTATCCTGTCAGGCCCGACCGGCTCCGGGAAAAGTACCTCCCTGCGTACATTCAGCGAGATGTACCTGTCTTTTACAGGTCACCGTAAACGCTTGATGACGCTGGAAGATCCGCCAGAAGGGTTGATTCTGGGAGCAGTTCAGACCCCCATCATTGCCGATAAAAACGATCCGGATGCCGTTAGTCGTGCCTGGGTTAGGTCTATTTCTGCCGCGTTGCGCTTAGATCCTGATGCCATGGTCGTCGGCGAAATTCGTGATGCCAACTCGGTTAAATCTGCACTGACGGCGGCCAAGTCCGGCCACCTGGTGGAAACGACGCTGCATGCGAATGACGCTGTCGGCATTCTTGACCGCCTGACCGACACATTGGGTATCCCCATGGGCCAGGTGGCCGATCCTCAAGTCATGATCGGGCTAATTGCCCAACGACTGGTGCAATTGCTGTGCCCTCACTGCAAAAAAAGCTGGAGTGAGGTCTGTGACAAGCTGGAAGAAGAGAAGAAAGGGCTACTTGAGCGGTTTTGCGAGGTGGAGAAACTGGCCTTTCGTCATCCGGAGGGATGTGAGCACTGTTACAAGGGCGTTACCGGTCGGCGTGTTATTGCCGAAGTTATCCGCCCTGATGCCCGGTTTATGGAACTCTTTCGCCATGAGGGCAAGCTGACCGCACGCAGTTATTGGGTTAACGAATTGGGGGGTATTACCCGCGGACAACATTTGCTGCGTTATCTCAATGCAGGGATGGTCGACCCGATTGATGCGGATTACATCAGTCCGCTGGACGAGGACAGTCTGACCTTGCTGCCGCCGGAGATAAAATCATGATTTTACGCTTGCGCGAACGTCTGGCAGCACTCCGCAGTAAACTGCCCTCATCGAAAAACATGAATGAAGGGTTAGGCCGTTGGCTGGCTCAAAAAACCTTCTCCACCGCCGACCGGCTGACCCTCTACGAGGATTTGGCTTTCCTGCTCGACAATAACCTCAAGGTGGAAAAGGCCCTCCAGGCAATGATAGGAAGCTACGGAGGAAAACGTCCCCCGGTTGTTTATTGCCTGGAGGAAATGCTCAACGCCCTGCGCCAGGGAAAATCAGTCGACCAAGGGCTCTCATCCTGGATACCCCAGCAGGAAGCTGCAATTCTCAGCGGCGGTGTCCAGGACGGTAACCTGGCTGCTGCTTTATATCGAGCCATTACTGTTGTTCAGGGAATGTCTGATATGAAATCAGCGTTGGTTTCCACGCTGACTTACCCGTTAATGCTACTGGCAACGACATTCGCCATGATGAAAATGGTGACTGTCTATTTTTTGCCTCGGCTGGAGTCATTATCAGCTCGAGATCATTGGGTTGGCGCCTTGTGGTGGCTTAGCGCCATCTCCGAATTCTTTGTCAATCACGCCATTATCCTGTGTGTGTTCATCATTCTGTTCGTTGTTTTCGTGATCTGGTCGATGCCGAACCTCATAGGGAAAACACGGCAGCATGTTTTAGACCGTTTATTGCCCTGGAGCGTATATCGCGACGTTCTCGGTGTGGGGTTCCTTCTGAATTTCAGTGCATTGATGCGGGCACAGGTGAAAACCGAAGACGCAATCGAAATGCTGAGTCGCTATGCGCCGCCCTGGTTGTATGAGCGCTTAGCTGCCACTCAGCACCAGGTCAGACAAGGTAACCACCTCGGTCTGGCATTACGCAATGCCGGCTACGGTTTCCCTTCCCCACGTGCTATCGACAAGTTGGTCCTGCTGACCGATGGCGATAACGCTGAAATCATTATTGAAAACTTTGCTCGAGCCTGGCTTGTGCAAACTGTAGTCCGGATCAAGCGGACGGCGTCCTTACTTTCCAACCTCGCATTGGGCACCAACGCTGGATACATGATCCTGATCGTCCTTGCTACACAAAACCTCAACGACCTCGTGGGCGCACATTAATGTGCCCATCTTTCTAAAAACCTAAAGGAAATAGTATGGAACAGACACAAACACCACTTCGTTCAGTGATCAACCGTGGTGCAATTACCCTGCTTGAAGCAGCTATTTATATCGTTATTGCTTTGGTAATACTGACGGTTGCCATTACCCAGGGAGGGGGTTTGTTTAACAAAAACGATGCCAGCACTGAGTACAACAATGCCGCAGAGTTGCTGACTAACAGTCGCAGTATGCTGAAAACCTCTGGCATCTATAACTTCGCAGCAGCTGATGCCATGACGGGGGCACTGATCCAGTTTGGTGGTGCGCCGGCAAACATGACTGTTGTGGGTACAAAGTCTTCCGGAACCGCCAAGCTTCAAAACTTGTGGGGTGGGGCTGTCACCGTGCAACCCGTTGCTACCGCTGGCGGTCAGAAGTCCTCCTTCTCACTGACCTACGCGGCGGTTCCACAGGAAGCGTGCATTACTCTGGCGACCAAGCTGAGTGCGGCGCCGAGTGTTGTGACCACCATGGTTAACGGCACGTCGACTAATGGTGCAATCGCGGCGAGCGCCGTTGGCGCACAGTGCACTGCAGATAAAGGCTCGGTGGGTCAAAACACCCTCACTTTCACAAGCAACACCTGATGCCCATCCCGCCGGTAACGTCCTGTTGCCGGCCTCCTTCTGGAGTGCATTCTTATGTTGTTTTCTTTTCAACGTGCCTTGTCCTGTCTGGTGTTGGGCGGGGCGTTATTATTATCGCTGCCGGCACAGGCGTTCTGTTTTAATGAAGCCGGGGCACGCTATAAAGTCGACCCCCTATTACTGCGTTCGATGGCTACCGTCGAAAGCAGCCTAAACCCCCGAGCAGTCGGCATGAATCGCGATAAGAAGGGGCACGTCACCAGTCGCGATTTCGGGCTGATGCAAATCAATGATCGACACATTCCTCAATTGCGTGCTCTTGGGCTTATTACGAGTGAACAAGATCTGCTGAACAATACGTGCCTCAATGTACAAATCGGAGCATGGATACTGGCGAAACACCTAAAGCAATGCGGCGTAAATTGGCAATGCCTCGGCTCCTACAATGCCGGGTTCGCTGACAATAATGGCCCGCGTCGCATGATTTACGCCCGGAAGATCTATGCCATGTACATGAAGCTCAAGGGAGGTGCGGCCTGATGGCCATGTACCTTTTGAAGATCACTCTGCTGATCGGCTTCGCCAGTGTTTTTCTCGTTATCCTCACACAACCGCTCGTTAATCAGGCCAAGCAATTTCTACTCGAACATCATGGGCCACCGCTCACTCAATTGCAGATACGTAGCGTCACGATAACTTTCGTCGGCACCGGCACTGTCCTGATCGCAACAACAGCATTAGCTGGCTTCCCGTGGTTAGGGGCCGTCAAAATCATTGGATTACTCGCATGGGGCATCCCAATGGTGTTACTCGACATGCGGAACTACTGGCTGCCACTACGGTATACCAATGGATTTTGGCTGACAGGTCTGCTGTTTACCTGTCTGCCTGGGAGCACGCTCACCCTGACGGAGGCGCTCACAGGCAGTATCGGCATGTTTATGTTCCTCTATACCTTTCACTACAGTGCCAAAAGCCTGCGGGGTGAAGAAGGGTTTGGCCTGGGCGATGTGCATTTGATCGCCGCGCTGTGTGCCTGGTTTCCCTGGCAGTTGGCCAGCGTGCTGAGTGGATGTGCATTCTTGTTGTTTATCGTTGGTGCGTTTCTGACGAAAAAAATGGCTCAACCTTATGCTCCCTGGCTGTTCGCCTTACTGGCGACTTTGGCCGGAAGCTCTCCTCAACTGACCCTATCAGGTGCTTTATGACTGCTGAAGTTGCCAACCCTCGTATCAACCGGGGGGTATCGTTGATCTCAATGGCCATCGTGCTGGGGATCGTGTTGATTGCTGCGCCGATCGGACTGGAAAGATATTCCAACTATGTGGAAGAACAAACCTGGGTCATAACAGCGACACACCTGAGCACCGTGAGCCAGGGCGCACGCCGATATGTCAAAGATAACTACGACACCCTACTGAATCAGGTTAAGGGCGGCGGTAATGTCACGGTAACCGGACAAATCCTGCGTGATAAAGGGTATCTGCCGACAGGTTTCTCCCTGACCAACAATAATACTCAGAACTATATCCTCGCGGTGACACGCAATCCTGCGCAAACCGACAAACTGGTTGCGTTTGTTTTGACGGCAGGTGGCCAGGATATTGCGTTCAAAGGGCAGCGGTATATTGCGCAGAACACGTCTGGTCTTGGTGGGTATATCTATCCCGCCAATATTGCCAACGGTGCCGGCGGGGGCTGGGAAGTCAATCTGGCCAGCATGGGACTTAGCGGACAAAGCGGCCATCTGGCGGTTTATTTAACGTCAGAGGTATTGGCCGGTGGGGCGGAAGAAAGCGATCGCCTGTATCGTTTTCAGGTTAACGGTCGTCCTGATCTCAATAAGATGCATACTGCGATTGATATGGGCGCCAACGATCTGAACAACGCAAATGCTATCAACGCGAAAACAGGCAACTTCAGTGAAGACGTGACGGGTAAACGCGTTGTTGCAAATGAATACGTTTACTCAAATGGCTGGATTTCCGCAAAGGGCGATATCAAAAGTGACACAGGTTGGCTCATCACCAAGCATGGCAAAGGCTGGCTCAACGAAGACCACGGCGGTGGGCTTTATATGGATGATAACGACTGGATTAAGTCGATTAACAATAAAGGCATTTATACCGGCGGCCAACTGAAAGGAGGGAGTGTTCGTGCCGATGGGCGCGCATCCGTGGGCGAATATCTACAGCTGGATGGCACAGCTAATGAAGGATGGGGCTGTAGCCCTAACGGATTAGTGGGTCGCACTGGCGATGGCGCTCTGCTGTATTGTCAGAATGGGTTATGGCGAAGTACAGGAAAAGGCAACGGTGCCTATCAACAACTGGGGTACCACATAGGAAATTATTCAGGGTCTAATCCTGGGACTTCAACAATGTCGGTGAGTGCCCTCGGGGGACAATCCACCAAGAACTGGGGCGTTAATGATGGTTCTTGTGATAACACTTACGCTTTGACCGCATTCGTAAACGGTTTAAATGTCGCGACGAGTATAAATAACAATCCGCAATGGGCCAAAAGCACCACGATCAACTTCACCGTACCGGCGGGCGCTACATTCAACATTGTTTCCGATCCGTTACCTGACCGTGGATGTAGCCCCGGATCGTTCAACGTATTGAGTTACCAATAAATCGCGTTACCCCACCTTTCCGTAGGACACTCATCAATGAAAACCTTTATGGTCGCATGCACTGTGCTAATGCTCAGTGCATGTTCGCGTGACATATCTACTCATTCACTGGTTACCCCTCAGGCTCACATCATCCACTCAGCACAGGACATACAAAACACCACGACCCTACTCAACCAAGCTGACGCCATTAACCAGACACGTTCATCGTTGTTCATCCCACGAATCACCGCTAACTCTCAGAGGATCGCAGTGGATTGGGACGGCGACGCTATCGAACTGCTCAGTCAGTTAGCGCATCAACGCGGTTTGTCCTTTGCTTATACGGGCGTTCGCCTGCCCCTGCCCCTGACAATCCATGTACAGGACGCAACCTTTGAACAGGTTCTGCGTTTGGTTCGCACCCAGATCGATTGGCGAGCTCAGTTGGATCAGCAGCCAACTGAGCTACGGCTCTATTTCATGTTACCCCTGAAAAAAGGAAAACTGGCATGACACGAAAAGCCCTGGCCCTGTGCCTGGCACTGGTCACGGTGCCGGCTATCGGGGCTACAACTGAATCATCCCCGCCACCAAGTATTGATGCCTATTTGTCACCCAAGACCATAGACAAACATGGCCTTAACGACACGCTCTGGCAGCTACTTAATGATGCTGGCCAAACCGTGGGCTTTCGTGGGGGAAAGGCTCAACGCGCCTGGGAGCTTCAACAGGCTCTGAATGGTCAGAACGATGCGCTTAATCGCTTATATACGTTCGCCCCCCTCATCAGCAGACAAGGTTGGTTACCTCCGGTGATCGTGGCATCAGAATCTCTGGCCCACATTACCGATAGTCAAATCCGCACAGCTAACAAGGTCTACAACATTCTCGTTCCCGAGCGATTTGTCAGTAACCCGCCGACCTGGCGCCAATATTTGCTGGCTGGCCTGGGCATCAACACAGACATTCCAACGGAAATCCGCCCTAAAAATGGAGATGAGGAAAAAGTCTGGAGGGCAGCCATAGAGAAAGGGTGGCAGGAGGGGCGAGAAAGTGCCGACCGAACCCTGGAAAGTAATTTTGGACGGCTGACCCGGGATTACACCGGCATGGTGCGTTATTCCACCCTTGTACAACAGGGCATGATCACACCACCAGTGGTCAGTGAACAGCTGCAGTCTGTCACCGGTTCGAAAGACAAGCTGATGCTGGGCGATAAAGTCCGTGACCTGAAACAACGTGCCGGCTTCGAACTGGATAAAAAACGCTGGAAACCCACGATAAACACCCAACAGTAATCAACATCACACTCAGCAAGGAGTGTCGACATGACGGATTTAGACAGTTTTGATTTCAGGGGCGGTCTTACCGCTGACAAACTCCGAGAGTTCTTCGTTCACTGTTACCGCCATAACGTATCGGATATTCATCTGCAAAGTGGCAGTCCCATCGTTGTCGATCATCATGGCCGTAAAGTGGTCGCCAGTCAGTTCCCTCTGGAACATGCCAATTTGGTTCGCCTGATTGATGAGGTGTATACCCCGGATATCAAATCCCTCGTTCAGGGGGGGCAAGGGGCCGATCGTCCCCTGCAGTTAGAAGGTGACAATAATGGCCGTTTTGGGCTCGAACGTGGTGAGCGTGTCAGATTTCGGACCAACTTCATCCAGGCGACGATCGGTGCACTCAATACCGCCATTGCCATGACTCTGCGTATCATCCCGTCGAACATCCCCATCCTTGAGGATATGGGGATAGAAGAGGATTTGTTCCGCAGCTTTTTACCGATGGATGGCATGGGGTTGGTCTGCGGCCCGACGGGTTCGGGAAAGTCCACGCTTCTGGCCTCCGTATACCAGCATTACGGTGAAACAAACCCTAACGGCAAACTGGTGACCTATGAAGATCCTGTCGAGTATTTGTTAAACAGCCCTCGATTATTGCTGCGACCGCAACAGTCTGAAATAGGGCGTGATGTACCCAGTTTTGCCCACGGCTTACGCCTGGCTTTACGTCGGGCTCCCCATATTATCGGCATCGGTGAAATCCGTGACCTTGAGACGCTTCAGGCTGCAGTCGCTTGCGCCCAGTCCGGACACTTAACGTTAGGTACACTTCACGCCTTCTCACCCGGGCATGCCTTTTCACGCTGTGTCTTGATGGCACCCAACGACTCACGTGAACAAATCGCCTTCGACCTTCTGGACGCCATGCGCTTTGTCGTTGTGCAACACCTGTTGCCGACGATCGATTGTAAACGCCAGGCTGTCCGGGAATATGTGCTGTTTGATGACGACTGGCGCCATCGGCTTGGACTCGAACACTACTCACGCTGGCCCGACATGATCAACGCAACGCTACGGGAAAAACAAAGCCGGATCGCTGACCAAGCCTGGGCGCTGTTTGTTGAAGGTCGCATCGATAGCCGTGTTGCTGAACGAGTGATCGGTTGGCGTGAGTTCACCGATAAACAACGGAGGCATTGATGGATAACGACTATTCCCCCTGGCTCGACAGTGGGCGGCCCGCCACCTTCTGGGGCATTCCCGTATTGGTTTATCTGGTGCTGCTTATCTGGGTCATTTGGCCAAGTCTGCCCATGCTCATGTTTTGCATCGCCTTGCTGATTTTTTACAAGGTGCTGGCCATCTTCGGTTACACGCTAACAGTGCTGTTGCAACGACTGCTGCACCGGATGCGGGGAAACATCATTACCGGGCGACCTTGGTGGTATCGAAAGTTTTTTGAATAGGAGCTGTGATGAAAGAACAATATGCAAAATCTGACACGCCATTTCTGGCCGGCTATTTACTCCAATCCCTGATATACCGCCCTACTCGCATTTGGATTGGCATCTATTCGGGTAATGTCGACGAACTGGGCTGGGAGGGGGAATGAAAGTCACCGAACCGACTTACCTGGTTATCCCGTTTGAGCAACTTAAAGAAGCCAAGCGCCAGGCTGGAAAACTTGAGAATGGCCAAAATGCTCTTGAATTCGATGCTGATAAAAAACTGTGGTTCGCCAGACCTGGTGCGGATCTCAGCAAACTATCGCGATGGCGGACAGACACTGCCCTGGTGATGTCTGCACAGGGCGATCCGCAACAAGAATTTGGCGACTTTATCCGCGTCCTTGGGGGAAAACTCAGCGGGCCCCCAGAAATGGATGGCAAAGCTCACCGTATCGCAATGGATGACGATACACCCGGGAAACAGTCAGGCGTTTATGTGGGCCATAAGGATGGCTTTGCCAACGGCTGGTTCATCGACCATCGCGCGGGAGATCATCGTAACGTTTGGTCATCAGCCTCTGCCCGGCCAGATCCTACTGTTATTGCTCACCAAAAGGCGATAGCCGCTCAGGAGCAACATCGGCGTGAACAACGCAAGATTAAGGAACACAATCAGGTCGCACAGGCATCCGCTTCTCGTTACGCCCCCCTCAATCAGGCTGGCCATAATCATGCTTACCTGAACAAAAAAGGGGTCAAAGCCGCAAAAGGTCTCCGCTCAGAACGAGAAAATCTGGTCATTCCGCTCAGCAATGCGGACGGGGATATCCGTACACTGCAAACCATCGCCCCCGATGGCAGTAAACGCCTCAGCAAAGGTGGCCAAAAGGAGGGCAGTTTTTTTGTCGTCGGTGGCTCATTGAAAAATGGCAGTCCCATCGTCTTTGCCGAGGGGTACGCGACCGCATCCAGCGCTGCAATGGCCCTTCAACATCCCGTCGTCATGACCGTTGACTCCGGCAATCTGGTAAAAGTGGCGAAAGCCCTGCATGAACACTATCCCGACAGTCCTAAGCTGTTTTTGGGGGATGACGACCTGCCAAAACCTAAACGCCCTGGTAATCCGGGTAAAGAGAAAGCAGAAGAAGCCGCCGACGCCACGGGCGGCACGGTAATACTGCCGACGTTTACGCCGTCAGAACGGCAACAAGGCCTCACCGATTTTAACGATTTTCACCAGGCTCGAGGGTTAGAGGCATTAACCCAGAACCTGGCCCCCACATTTGCCGCACTGAATATCACTCAAGTGGAGCCCACAGTGGAAAATACCCCTATCGCTGAACCGGTACTGGATCCGGTAGACGATACGCCAATGCCGTCGATACCGGAACCCATCGAACCGAACATCAGTGCCAACGACACCAGGATGCAAGCTTCGGCAGATCCCGAGCCCACAGTCACGGCGGCAGCTTATGTTGAACCTTCACCTCCCTTCCAGGAGGACTATGCCGACTACAGCCATATTATTGCAGAATTGAATGATCAGGAGGTCCTGGAGTATTCACCTACGGCACCTGTCTCACCCTCCATGAAGGATGAGCAAGAAACTGATGATAATAAAGCAGTAGATAAACAGGCAAAAATTGCACCAACAGAAATAACATCGCTCACCGCAGCAGCGGAGCAACTCGAAGACATAGCTGCACCTGTTTCGTTTGCCAGTCGCCTCGCACCAACGCCGGCTTCTGGCCCAATCAACGAAAGCGCCAATACGCCTCCAACGGAAACGCAGGCTTCCGATGTTGAGCTCGAAGTAGACGGTATACGAATTGAAACGCCGGACGGCAAGCAAACTCGCCTGGTCACCCCTCTTGATCTGGATGCATTAATGCAACAGATCACTCATGAAATTGCAGCGGATGGCCGTTCTGTAAAGTATTTGTTCTCCGGTGAGCCGGCTTTTGTTGACCACGGTGACCGACTCACGATGGCCAATGCCACGGCGAGCCAAAACGATGCCATGATCTTGACTGCCCTGCTGGTTGCCCGTGAGCAATATCGGGGACGTATTGAATTGACCGGCAGCGATGAGTTTAAACAGCGTGCTGTGACGTTGGTCGCCGAGTACAACCTCGATGTCAAAATGAAGAACCCACAACAACAGTTAATGCTGGATGAAGCGCGCAAGGCATTGAGCAATGAACCCGCACCGGGAGACACCCCAACGCCAGTCGGAACGCCGACGGCGGCGATTGTGCCAGAACGAGAGTCAACATCACCCTCTGTTGCCCCCTCAGAAAAAAACAGTCTCCCGCCGGAACTGAGACCGACGGTATTGCCGACCGATGAACCCCGTAACGCCAGCCGCAAAGAGAGCGAAGCCGGACTGACCGGCACCTTACTGGGGCACGGTCAGGCTCGCTATAACTTCGACGAGTCGGAGAACAACAGCTACTACGTGCATTTACGCACGGCTGGGGGCGAGCGGTACATTTGGGGGAAAGAACTGGCCCAAATCGTACCCGCCAGTGGTCTCAAGAAGGATGACGTTGTTACGCTGAGATGGTTAGGCAATAAAGAAGTGACTGTTACCGCTAAAGTTCGGGATGAAAAGGGAAAGGTCATTGTTAATGCCGACGGTACTGAGAAAACGGAAGAAATCGCCACCCATCGAAACCAGTGGGAGATTAAATCTGCTATCGACCCACAATTACTGGTCAGTCACGAACAACAGGCCACGCCACCGGCGACATTGGTTGCTTACGACATGACCCACTTTACCGCGTTGCAGCAACAAGTGATCCAACTGGCCAAAGATGCCGGTATCTCGTTGCCACCGCTTCCTGAACCTACCAGCGATCTGGTGTGGCTTAAACCCAACGGAGAAGGAACTGCCGCCCCGGCAACACGTCCGGCACAACCAAACCTGCCGGTACAAACTCAGGATGCCGGCACGGTATTGATGAAAGCTATGGACAGTGAAAATCAGCTCAAGCTACTACTGGTTAAAGGCCTGGGTGAGTATGTTCAGGGCGTTGTGCAATATCAGGACGAATATCATCCGGTGCTGGGCAAACTCTGCACCAATGACAAGGGCCATCGTTATCTGGCACTCAATGCTGTGACTACCGAAGGTGTAACAGCGATTGGCTACGGTAATGCAGTCAATCATGAGTCGGGAGCCAATAATGCCTTCGTTTTCCGGCTGAAAGGGGAAAAGGATCGCCTCTACGCCCCCTTGGTTGAACCGGCAAAGTGTCCCCCGGCCCTGCATAAACAACTTGGGTTTACGCACGACTACATTCCACCGTCGCAAACCCCGCAGCGCCGGGACATCGATATTGTGGAGAACACCTCCCGGCCTACCCCGCAGTCACCCCGCCCAGGGGTGTAAGGAGTCATTATGCAATTACGCTCAATTTTGCTGGCCGCGTTGCTGGCCAGTACGTTTACGTTGCCGACGCATGCCGCGACGTGTCGCGCAGCCTCAGCGGCTCAAATCGGTGCCCAAAACGGCTATGAACGGGATCGCAAAGCAGCAGAAGCCTGGTCTCAGCGCGAAAATCAGGTGTCCAGTGGGTTACAGCAGTGTTTAGGCGATATCAGTACAGCGATCACCGTGCCAACCTTTCCCGACCTGAGCGGTATTCTCAACGGCATCAAAGACAAGATTTGCCGTGCCGCACACGACAAGATCCAAGAGTATATTCCGAGTCAAATTGACCCCTGGGGGGATTTGTCTTCTCGCAGCGGTGGCCTGGTTGGCACATCTTCCCGTTCGGTCAATGCGCCCAAGAATTACGCACCAACCTCTTACCAACAGGCCCCTGTAACTTCACCTCCACCATCGCAACCCTCAAGCGTGACCGGTGGTGATTACCTCTTTAGTCGTTAATACGTCTTTCGCTAAATCAGCGGATGTTACCTGTTCCTTCTTGCAGCCTCGCCGGGCATAACCTGGTGAGGCCTGCCCGTGGATAACGCCATGCAAAAAAAACAGCCTGTCTCTCCTTCACCGGAGTTACCTGGTCCCTATGACGCCGCCGTCGCGCAGCATCAGGCCAACCAACTGAATGTTTACTTCACCCGCAAGTCATTGACCACCAATGTGTGGCAAAGCGCCTCCATCACCCTCTGCTTGTTGATTATTGGTGTGTTGATCTATGCCGTTTTGCATCCGCCGGTGAAGTATTTCGCCACGCAGGATGGTCGCGTCATTCCCCTCACGCCAACAGACCAGCCCGCGTACAGCGATGCCGATGTGACCGACTTTGGTAACCGTGTGATACGTGAAGCCTTCACGCTCGACTTTGTCAATTACCGAACGCAGATGAATAACCTGCTTCCGCGTTTTTCCGATGAAGGATTTCGCAGTTACTACACCGCGTTGACGACGTCTAACGTCCTCACGGCCGTTAAAGACAAGAAAATGAACATGTCCGTTATGACCTCTCCGGGCGTCATCGTCAGCAAGGGGACGCTGGAGAACGGTGTTTATGCCTGGAAAATCCAGTACCCCACAAAATTCAAGATGACGGGCCAAACGTCGTCACTGCCCGAACAAAGTTTTGTTGTGTCACTGCTGATTCAGCGTACAGATCCCCGGTTGAAAAACACCGGCATGGAAGTGTCCCAGCTCATTACCTATGAGGCTCAATAGTCATGAAAACCCCTTTTGCCGGTCTGTTATTACTGACTGCGGCCAACACTTTTGCCGCCACTACCGTCGATGTCGCCCCGGCACCGAACGCTTGGCAACCAGCCCAGACGATGGGCAATGCCCCGGCGGCGAATGCTGCTCAAAACAACCCAGTACCAGTACAGTCAACGCCCGGGCCAGCCCCGAATGCCCCTTTACCACCGGCTGGGAATACACCGTTGCCCTCACCGGCACTGACTTATGCCGAAGGCCAAATGGCCCCCCTTTCCCCGGACGATGTAACACATCTGCGTAGCACATTCGATCAGCTGCAGCGTAGTGAGAGCCGTTCCCCGGTGACTGCCGTCCCGCGAGTCAGTTCACTGACCGTGAATCTGTCACCTGGAGCATCGTTACCCATGCTGCGAGCTCTGCCAAACTTCCCAAGCACCGTATCATTCACCGATGAAACCGGCGCCCCCTGGAATATCGCGGCCCCCCCGGTGAACGGTAACGAAAGCGGTTTCTATATCCAGTTCATTCCAAACAGCGCAGTGATGTCCGTACAGGCAAGGCGTGCCTATGATTCCGGCAGCGTCACGGTTTACTTGCAAGGCTTGCCAGTACCGGTGGTCATTGCGTTATCCAGTGGTGAGCCAGATAACGCGGACAAAGCTCAGATAACCGACAGCAGCCTTAACCTGCGGATCCCCATGCGCGGGCCTGCAGCCAAAGCATTGCCGATCGCAAGAGAGAAAATCAGTCTGGATAACCCCACGCTGCAAGCTTTCCTTGATGGTACCCCGCCCAAAGAAGCCAAACGGTTGAAAACCACTGGCAATGTCCCGATGACCAACGTCTGGCAGATAGGTGATGACCTTTATATCCGGTCTCGCAGTGAGCTACGGGATGCCTTTGTTGAAACCTCCTCTGCCGCTGACGGTACCCACATCTGGAAGCTGCCAGTGACCCCGGAAGTCGTTTTCTCCGTTCAAGGGCGTAATGCCACTCTGAACATCAACCTGGAGTAAAACCATGGCTATTGAAAAAGATGCCGCCAGCGACGGGAAAAAGACCGCCATGGTCATAGTAAGTGCCGTCGTAATTATCGGTGCAGGTGTCTACCTAGGATGGGGGTACCTAAACCGACCCGAACCAACCCCATCGCAGTACAAACTCAATCGGGTCGCCAATAATGCGCCTCACAACAGCACCGAAACCGTCCAGTACCAGCGGCTGCAAAGCGAGGCCAACACCATCGGCTATAAAACGGCTGACAATGGTGGAACCAGTTTTGTAGCGTCATTGCGAATGAGTGACATCAATGCAGAAATGCCAGCACCGGCACCACTGCCGGTCAGCCTGAATACGACACCAGTTGATACTCAGCAAGGCAGCAATCCACAAAATGGCGGTATTGCCGAAGACCAAAAAGCGGCGTTGAAGGGTTATTTGAAAACACTCAACGATCGCTGGAAGCCCGGGAATATGCAGTTGGCCAGCGCCTTTGGTCAGGGAGCTCAGAACCAACAAGGTACAAACCAACCGGCTGACACATCCGCAGGCGGTTCGTTCGGGAACTGGACTCAAAGTCTGCCTGGGAATGCACCAACGGTACCCCCCGCCAGTCTGGAGGCACAAGCCAAAACCCGGGCAGACATCGCGGTCGTACCGCCAAATACCCGTCGCCCTGGTGTAATCGACAGCGCTGTGGATTCTGACAACCTCAACTCCATCGTTCTCGCGCATATTCCTGCAGGCGTGCTGGCGGGTGCCAGTTTCACCGCTCAGGGTGTTCAGTTGGCTGGCGATGGTGTCGTGATCCACTTTACCCGCATGACGCTTAACGGCGCTGATTACCAGGTAGACGCTTACGCCCTGCAGGACGACACGTTGCAATCGGCAGTAGCAAGTGATGTTAGCAACCGCTACATCAGCCGCATTTTTGTGCCAGCCCTTGCCTCGAGCGTCGGCGGCCTGGGAGATCTCTACAAGCAACAGAACACCCAAATACTGTCCACCAATGCAGGGACGATTTCCGGCGGTACCGGCAAGGTCAGCGGTTCAGCTGTGGCCGGCACCATTGTCGGCGGCCTGGGAGCCAATGCCGGCAAGGTGATGACCAATGATGCCTCTCGCCTCCCGGTCAAGCAGGTCAAAGTGTTCAAAAACCAAATCGTGGCCATCCAATTTATGAAAGGGGTGTATGAGAGCGACAGAGTCAATAAAAGCGCAGTAGTTACACCGCTCAACGCAGGAGAACAGTAATGTCCAAGTCCCATTTTGATCTTGATACCCCCCCACCAGAGCCATTGGCGGAAGATACCGATATCCCAGAAACGCCCATCGTCAGTGAGCCCATAAAACAAAAGCTCATTACATTGCCGCTCGGTATCAAGGTGACACCGATTCAGGCAGGAATAATGGCGTTGAGTCTCATCGGGATCGTGATGTTCGGTGTGATGCGCAACAACCCACATGACAGCGGTGCCCCGCCACAGTTTGCGGCCCAGGAGGTGGTGAGTCCGTCAGTTCCGACACCGGTAACATCTTCTCCTGCTGCCCCCGCCACTCGGGATCAGCCAACGTCGGCAGCAATGCCAACCCCGGAACCCACCGGGCATGCCATTGTTACAGAAGCAACACAGCACGCTATCGAGAACAACCGCATATTCAGTGAGAACAACCGGGAAGGAATCAAAGCACTCGACGAGAGAATACGCGCACTGGAACGCCAGGTTAATGCGCTGACACAGCGCCCATCGTCCGCAATGGTTACCCCGCAACCTACAACCGTGGCTCGCTCAACCAATCATGGCCTTCGGGCCAGCACAAAAAACCATTCCCTTCGTGGTGCAACGATCGCAAGCCTTTACCCAGGGCTAGCATGGGTTAATTACCAAGGCAGCACCTGGGCGCTACGTCCCGGTGACCGCATTGGTAATGCCACCGTTCAGAGTATTGACACCACACAACGCCAAGTGATCACCACCGCCGGTGTTATCCGGTAGGGAGAACTATGGATTTGGTCCAAATGCTGGCCAATGCCGTCAATAACGTGACCGCTGTCGGGATCCAACTGGTTCTCGCGCTGGGTGCCGTTGGCGGTCTGGTCATGTTGGCGTTGCACTTTGGAAACATTGCCAGCAAAGCCAGGCGCGGCCAGGTACAGGATGGCGCAGGGAAAATCCTGTCCGTCGTATTGGTGTGCGGCTGCATCATCGCACTGCACCAGGTCATGAACGCCACCTCGCAGCAGATGGCGCTGGGCAATGTCACCTTTGGCGCTATTGCTTATGTGTCAGAGGGCAAATATGGCCCGGCAGCGGTCGCCATTAACGCCGGTCTGACTTTGCTGCAATGGGTGGGCGTTATTTATGCGTTGCAAGGTTTGCTCCGGTTGCGACGCTCACAGAAGGACGGTCATACCGGACTCAGTGCCGGTGAGGATGTTTCAAGCGGCGTTAAACGAATCATTGTCGGCACAATGCTCGCAGTCAGTCCCCGGGTACTCGATGCCCTACAAAACACACTAAATATTCATTGGTAAAACATAGAGGTAATAATGAAAGCTCGTCACTCCCTGAAAGATATTCCCCTGTTCATCGCAATTAAAGGTGCCCTCATGGCCGATACAGTACGCCGGTATTATGCCCGCGCAATTGCCGGGGGACTGGCGTGGTTTCTTACCCCTCTGGCTCATGCTGACGATGACATCGCCGGTATGATCAAAGGGTGGCTTGATGGGATTTACTCGCTTAAAGAACCGATCGTCAATGCCTCAATGGTCATCGGACTTGGATGTATTGCCGGAGCAATTGGTCTGATGGCCACTAAGAAAAACAACCCTCAAATTAAAGTTGGGCACATTCTGGTCCTGTTGGTCGCTGGCGCATGCTTTATTGCACTCGATCAGATGGCCAGCCGTAGCCAGAAACAGATGACCCTTAACCCAGTAGGCATTTAACACCCGATGGCCAGTCCAAAAGGCTGGCCATTCCGTTGACGCTCGCCCTTCGCCACCACTGCTCCCTCCTGCCCTGGAGTTCATATGTTGGTTTTTTCTATTTCCCAGCGTGTCGCTGGGTTTTCTCGATCGGCTAAACAACAAGAAATTCTAGATGTGACCGCACGCCAGAGTGGACACTGCTGCGAATTCTGCGGTTATGAGTCGCTTAAGAACACGGCAATTTTCCGTGACAACAACCCGTTGAATACAGCCCCTGACAATCTCAGTGTCGCTGATCCGCTGTGCCAGGCGTGGCAACAGCTCGATACCGTCACTGCGGAAGCCGGCGTGATGATCTACCTACCGACGCTACGACCCGAAGATGTCAATCACCTGCAGCGGGCCATTGCCCAGGCACTGAGCTCGGAGGACGAAGACTACCGTCGGGATGCCAAAGCCTTGCTGGATTGGCTGACGTCACACGACAAACCGGTACAACAAGCATGGGGAACCACACATCCACAGGCATTCGGCGATGCACTTAAACAATTACCCACCGATCGCCGAAGTCTTCTTCTATCACGCTGCCGTCACCTGGCGTTAGCGCTGCACCCTGGCCGCCTTGTCGGCCGACTAGCCACCACGGGTTTGGATGCTGGCACCACCTGGTGGTTACACCTGTACCGTGATTACAAAGCCCGGAGTTGACCATGATTATTGATAAAATCGAAGACGCATTTGCCTTCTTCTCACGCTATACCCTGGGCAGAGATTTCGCGCAGTATTGTGACCTGCGCACCGTCATTGGCATGACGCCCGATGATAAAATTCGTCACCCGTCGCTGGACGCACCTTACATCCATGTCACCCACAACAATGATTACGCCAGTTGTTTTGAAGTCCTTGGCGCATTTCGAGAATTTAGTGAAAACGTGCCTAAGACACCGAACGAACAACCCGAAGCCGACAGCTACCTGCGTTTTGTGTTGAAACTTCGGGATGCACTAACAGGCGACTTTAAGACTCTGGGCCATAAAATCAGTATTGTTTTCGAGCGGGATCCTAGTCGCGGAAAAGAAGAAATTACCCGATTGGTGGAGCCTCAGCGGCAGGCCTATCACAAACTCGGGTTAACACTTGATGATCTGGTCGATGAGCAAATCACCAAAATGTCCCCCTATGTTGCCCGTGAGCGTGTATGGCTGACGGTTTACACGGCAATTTCCTCCCTGCCCGCAGCGGAACGTAAAGAAGAAACACACCGCCAGGAGCAACAGTTTAAAGATGTACCGGAGGCGCGATTCGGTCAAAATCCTGTGTTTGCTGAGTTTGAGGGACTGAAACTCCGACACGATGCCTTTATCGACAAGTTGGCCAACGACCTCACTAATGGTAACGAGGGGGTGATGGTTCGCCTACTGGACGCTCACGAAGCAGGGCATATCCTGCGCGACGAAATCGAACGCCTCAGTACAGATGAAAGTTGGCAACCCCTGCTTCCTGGTGACCGGGTAATCCCACATGGAAAATTGCGCGATGACGATATCAGTGGTGCATTGGCCCCTCACCTCAATTTTCAGTATTGCGATACAGAGGTAACACCCCACGGTAATTTGATTGAAGTTGACGGATTGTTCCATGGCCAGCTCGCAATGACGCTGGCACCACAGCGGCCAGAACCGTTCAGCCAATTGTTCAAAAAGGTTCCCCGGCAAATCCCCTGGCGCTTGCGTCTGGATCTGATGCCCGGCGGTGGTGCTCATCTCAACAACAAACAGAACCTGCTGTCTTTTGTCGCTTTCGTACCGTCTCTCCGTGATATCTACAAATCGGTATCCTGGTTGGTGAAGCAAGATAAAAAAGAACCGGTGTGCATGATGAGCATCACAGCCAGTACCTGGGATGCTGATAAAAGCCGGTTGAAGCGCAACCTGACGCTTCTACAAAAATCGATTCAGGCCTGGGGTGTCACCTCCGTTACCCGAACCTTTGGTGATCCAATCAGAGCCTGGATAAATACTTTGCCACTGGCATCCAGCTACAGTGCACCAAATCTGATGTTCCCTCCGTTATCCGAAGGCATCAAGCTGATGCCTCTGCAGCGCCCTGCCAGTCCGTGGGGCAATGAGGGCAACTCCATACACCAGACGGTTGATGGAAAGCCCTATCCGATTGGGTTAGCCAGTGCGCTCCAGGAAAAACATACCGAGTTATTGGCTGGCGCTCCAGGTTCAGGAAAATCCTTGTTGGCCAACAGCCTGCATCTGGATGCGATAACCAATGGCAACAGCGATCTGCCGTTTATGGCCTTTATAGACAAGGGGTTTACTGCCCAGGGCTTTTACGACTTGGTTCATGACAGCCTTCCCGTTGACCAGAAAGACAAGATCATCAGCATCATTCTGCAAAACGTCGCAGACCATTGCCGCAACCCATTTGATATTCAATTAGGTCTGAAATACCCGATCAGCACTGAGCGTGATTACTTGCTGAGATTATTGACCAGCCTGTGCATCGATCCACAAACGGGCCTCGCCCCCGATGCAACGTCATGCAAACAGATCCTGTCCCGCGCCGTTGACCTGGTGTTTCGCAAAAACAGCGATACCGAACCCGTGCGATATGGCCCTACCCTGGTTCCGGAAGTGGATGCGGCGCTCAAAAGCAGCGGCTGTATTTCTCAGCACGACACGCAATGGTGGGAGTTGGCCACATGGTACGAAGTTCGTGACATGTTGTTTGAACATGGTCATGTCTATGAAGCCTCTCTTGCCCAAGCACAGGCGGTTCCCGAGCTGAATGATCTCCAGGGCGCCCTCAACAGTGAAGAGTTGCGAACGGCGTTCGGCATGGTCAACCGCCCGGGATCGGATGAAACATTACTCAGTTACGTATCGCGTTGCCTGACTCAGGCGTTGTTTGATTATCCACTGATTTCCGGTCGCACACGATTTACCGTCAGCCCTAACACTCGCATCAGGATAGTCGATGTCAATAACGTGGCCGGTAATGATTCGCCTGAAGGAAAAATTCGCACCGGTATCATGTACCAATTTGCTCGCCATTTAGCAGGTGGTACTGACTTCTATCTGCCGCAGATACAGACAGAACTGTATGCCAAATTGGATCCACGCTACGTCCAACTGCACCGTAAGCGCATCGAGCAGTTGGATCAGGAGATCAAACTCATCTTCATTGATGAGCTGCATAACATCAAAGGCATTGATGCACTCTGGTCCGCCTTACAAACGGAAGATAGGGAGAAACGCAAGTTTGGTGTCCGTACTGTCTTCGCATCGCAGTACCTGGACGATTACCCTCAAACCATACTGGACTCGGCGAACTCGCTCTATTTACTTCGGGTACGTACTAAGGACTTCGACATCCTGCAAAACACCTTCAAAGTCCCGCGTGCCACATTATTGAAACTCCTGAACACAACCAAAGGCCCGGCACCAGATGGCAGTGGTGTCACCTTCCTTGCCGTGTTCCAAACCACCAATGGCAACGTTGCACAACTGTTGAAAAATACCGTCGGCCCTCTGCGCCTCTGGGCTTTGAACTCCACACCGGCAAACAGAGCATTACGCAATATGTTGTATGACGCGCTGGATGGCAAAACCGCGCGGCGGCTGCTGGCTAATGCTTTTCCCGGTGGCTCTGCAGAAAACCATATCAAGATGTTGAAAAAACGTGCCGGCAACGACGATGAAGGTGGCGCCATTCGTCAGCTGGCAAATGAACTCATCGCCAAAGCCGGCTATATCCAGGGAACTGCGGCTTAAGGAGAAAATATGTATGTGACAGCGTTTTGGCCTCGTTTTAAACAATCATTTTTTCACTATCCCATCACCCACATCACTATTTATACCGCACTGTTCTGGACCCTTGCCGCCTCAGTCGCCCTACACATTTGGAGCTAGCCATGTTTTGGACTCGTCAACATCCCTGTCAACTCAGCCTGCTGACCGTACTGGTGCTAGCTGCATATCTGCCAGGCAAAGCAGTAGCCTATCCCGTTGAAGTTATGAGCAGTCTGCCAGTCGAAACGCAGGTGGCGCCGGCACTTGGGACCATAAACGGTACACTGTCAGAAATCGCCGGTACCCAGCACCAGGTCGGTGCCGCTATCAACCAGAACGGTGGCAAAGTTGCCGCACAGATTGAACAGGCAGCCCAGGCACAGCGGGATCAGGACATATTCGCCCGGCAGACCGAACGATTGGAACAAGCCCGTCGTACCTACAGCGTTCCTGACAGCATCTGCACCGAATCCGGTTCAGGTATGGCCGCTCAGGTGCAAAGCGGTGCCCGGGCTCGCCAGGGAGCCTTGTCCAGCGGCAGTGGGATCAGTAACAGTGCCATTCGTCAGGGTGTTACCTCACCGACCCCTCCGCTGGAGCAGACACAATTCCGAACGGCCGCAATACATGCCGACTACTGTGATGCCACGGATTTTGCGGCATACGGTGGAACAGCCTTGTGCAAAGGCATCTCCGATTTACCGGGTGGGGACAAGAGACTGACAGCCTTGTTGGATGGTGCTGGTCAGGAAGGGAAAGCCCCGGACTTGACCTTCAACCAACAGCAAACCGATGCAGCGATGGCCTATACCCTCAACAGTGCGCCTGCGACTGCAGGTAAGCAGTTGGGGAAAGGTGAAGTCAAAACGACATCAGGTCAGCAGTACGTAGGGATAATGACACAATATGAATCGGTGAATTCTGCAGCACGCGAACCCATGTTGGCCATGGTCGCCGCCAGTCAGCCTAATGAAGCTACCCGAGATGTGTTGAAAGAAACGCTGCAGACCCCGTCTGCAGCGGCGTATTTTGGGCGCACGGCATCGGAGGAAGCGCAACGTAGCGGCATGATGTCCGAACGTGAGTTTGAACAGTTCGAAGTAGGCAGACGCTATGCCAATACGGACTACCAAACTGACCTGCAGGCAATGGATGGGGATAATTTAGCGCGTGAATCTATACGGATCCAATCACTGCAGAATTGGTTATTACTGGGGATAAAGCAGCAGCTGCAGAAAAACAATATTCTGCAGGGCCAACAGTTGTCTATCTCAGCAACAGAAAACTATCGGCCGCAGTTGCAAGCAAAAATGCGTGAAGTCAGTGCAGGAGCAGCCCGTCATGACTGAAAAAAATGAGAAAACAGCTCCACATTGGGGCTGTCGTGTTGGTAAGGGGGCGTATTACACCGCCAACATTTTTTTGCCACTCTCAGAACTGCGATATACCGCCACGAAAATCGGCCCCTCGCTGATTAACCACCTTAAACGAGCACGGCACCTCTCACCGTCTTATCAACTGGAGCAAAAACTGAGGGAGCCCGTGCTGGACTTTGACGACGCCGTTGCAGCCAGCGGAGTGTCGACGACGGTATTGATAAAACGCTTTCACCGGCGCAAACAACTTTGCCTGGCACTTTCGGCGGTACCGGCATTTCTCATCATCAGTGTCATGTTGGTCGTCCTGGCCAGCAATATCTACACGCCGTTGTTACTGGCCAAAACGTTAGCCCTGGTGTTAGCCCTCTTGTCTTTAGCCGCAATCCCCTTCGTTCAGGCTCTCGTTTGCTCATGGCGTTTGTGGCAACTCCGGGAACGCCGAGCATCTCAGCAAGAACGCGGGGGATTTATGGACTTCTTGACAGAAAACCACTGGCTTAAAACAACGCTTTCACTTCGGCAGTAACCTGCAGGTAACACCTTTCCTTCCTGGCACCCGCCAGGCAATTGCCTTCAAAAACGAGCATCCTATGAAAGCCATACGAAAATTGATGGCCGGCGCTTTGCTGTGCCTGTTTACGGCCAGTGCCTGGGCCGATACTGCGGTCAGTTTTGACACCATAGAACAAGCGGCCAAACGGTCTAGTGACCTGTCTCGCCAAATTCTGGTTATGATATTTGGTGACGTTGTCACTAACCCGTTATCAACTGAATCAAGCATGATCGGTCAGCTATTCTTTGTGTTTAACGGGATAGTCATGGCCATTGCTGTCGTCTGGTTCCTGTTGGTCACAGTCAAACATCTGGTACAAGCCGGACAGCACGGGAAAATATTCAACCAGGGCAGCTCAATGGTTGGCCCAGTCACAACGACCGCTGGGTTCCTAACCCTGGTACCTACGGTCTCTGGTTGGTCCTTGGCGCAGCTCATCTTCCTTTGGGCCGCTTCTATTATGGGGATAGGCAGCGCCAATGTAGTAACTGATCGAATTGTGGATTTATTGGAAGCGGGTTACTCCCTGGTGGTACAACCCGTTGCACCACAGACAGTGAGTGCTGCCCGGGCGATTTACGAAATGAATTTATGCATGTATGGGGTTAATTCGGAACTCAGCAACATGTACCAACAGTATGGCCAGGGTGGTACTCCACTGATGAGTATCAAGTCACTACCTGACGGTTTTGAGATCGGCAACGGTAGCGCTTTGTGTGGTTCAGCCCGGCTACCGGAAAGCCTGGCAGACCAGACGACCAGTTGGCTATTCCCCGTTCCCGTGAACACAGACAGCATAATCAATGCTCAGCGCAGTGCCATGAACGAGATGCAAAACACATTATCACAGGACGCATCACAATTTGTTTCTGCTCTGGCCAATAAACAGGTGAATGGCAGTGGATCATTACCAGATGCTGAAACTGACATCCAGAAAGCGGCACGAGCCTATGAAGACAGAATAAATCAGGCATTGAAAGCACAAGGGCACTCCGACGAACTGGCTTCCGTTCTCTCGGCCCAGTTGAAAAAAAATGGTTGGCTGGCACTCGGATCCTGGTACCAAACGTTTGCCACCGCCAATAACAAGTTCAATGACGCCGTCCAGTTAAAGCCTGTAATTTCAGGTATGTCTGGCCTGGGTGATTTGGGAGCTAGCGACAACTACTCCAATATAAAAACAGCCTACAAAGCTCAACTGCAGAACTCCCCCTACACACCCCCACTGGGGACACAAGGGGCTAAAGATACTCAACAAGCCATTGATGCATCTGAACCATCAGCAGTATTCGTTGGTATAACAGGTTCATATATGCAAAAGCTAACAAATACCATTGCCACCTCTAACCTTGGTACTTCTGGTATTGATAGTGATCAAATGAACCCTTTGTTAAAAATGAAATTCATTGGGGACATTACGCTGGGAACTGCCGAGGCCACCTTAGGGGTGTTTACAGTTGCCAAAGTGGCAGCGGCGGTCTCTACAAACGGATTTTGGGGGAAAGTAATTGGCGCATTCTCGATGAATGCAACTGAAGGACTTGCTGCCGTTTTGGACGCATTGTCTCCGTTTGTTTATTTTATACTGTTTTTGCTTTTTGGGATCGGATTCAATTTATCAATTTACTTGCCATTCATTCCTTTTATCTTTTGGCTTGCAGCAGCAGCTAACTGGCTTGTTAGTGTATTAGTTGGTGCGACAGGAGGAACACTATGGGCAGCAACTCACATTGGCTCCGAGGGAGATCGAGGTCACAGGTCAGCTTATGGTTACATATTTCTAATTGATGTGATGGTTAGGCCAATGTTAATGGTCTTTGGCTTCGTATTCGCCAGCATCATGATTGTAGGTCTAGGTTCATTATTAAACATGATGTTTGGCCCAACAATTGCCAATGTTCAAGCTGTTTCAATTACTGGGATATTTTCTCTTCTTGGAATCCTTATGCTTTACGCTCGTATTTGTACAACGACGGTGACGCGTGTTTTTAGTTTGCAAGTAACCATGCCAGATTACATTATCTCTTGGCTAGGCGGACGAGAAGCAGCCAGCATTCTTGGTGGTATGGTTGAGTCAACAAAAAGCATATTCGCTGGTTTTTCACATGGACTACAGAGATCGCCTGGTGTAAAATTCAACCATAGGGGAACTAACAGCGAAAATGGAGATGGTATAAAATGATAAAATCGAGAGTGTTTTTAAAAACCTTACTTTTAATTTCTTTACTCTGTGCCGGAGCATATTCAATATTTTCCTCCATTGCACTCTTCATCGTCTCTGACTCTCGAACCAATGCTCTGTGGCCCTATGCTTTCTTGGCTCTTGGGCTTGGTTTTATGTATTCATTTTATCGTATTAATAAAAAGTCAGATACAAAAACAGCCCAGACTATAAGCGGTTACTTTTGCAAAAACTTCACCCCAACAGATGGATATGAAGTTAAAGCTCTCTATGATGGTAATTATTTTGGTGTGGATACAAAAAATGGAACCATGCTATTGGTTTCAACAACCAATTCCATTTACAAAGGCATGAGCATTGCTGACCTGGCTGGATACGAGTGTAGAGGGAATATGCTCACATTGAAATTCAATGATGTTCATTTCTCTCATTTCACTGTCGGCGTTGATAATGAAAGGAAGTGTATGGAGTTAGGCCATAATCTTGATGTCTTACTTTCATCTACTTATCGGCCAGAGCGAGATGCTGGAAGTAATTTTAGCGAGTTTGTACAACAAAAATCACTAGCACTTTAATAGTACCGCCCTCCATTTCAAGCGCCCTAACCGGCGCTTTTTCTTTGCTAAAAAATTCTTCCTTGGTGTAGTTCCCCTTATAACCCGTATAGTTTCCTTGCGGGTATCCCTTAATCAGGAATGTATATGGCAACAAGAACAGCCACTCCGCCACCTCAAGGCCAGGAGCGCGGACTCATGATATTTCTTATCTTTTTCATGATCTGCTTTTTAATGTGGATATACCAGCCCCCCATCATGTATGGAAGTTGTTGGATAATTTATCAACTCTGGTATCTTTGCGACTTCCCGCGCAACCACAGTTATGTTGCTGAACGATTGAATTTATTAGCTTGGGCGGCAAATCGCGTTAACGACCTCAGTTGGAGCGAGTTTATTAACGTGATGAACAGAACAGCCGGCATTTTGTTAGCACCACTATCAGTGATTGTAGTAGGGAGCATGATTGCAGTCCGCAATCATGCGAGTAACCGAACACGAAGAGATATTAACGTATATTCCCTACCTAAAATTATGTCGCAGTTCTCTCCCAATATTGTACCTGCCCTGTGCTACGGCGATAAAGAAACACAACTGCTGAACTGTGACCCACCAGAGCATCGAAGTGCGCAGTCACCGGAAGAATTTGCCAAACAACACCAGTTGGTGATCGGTGAACGCCTTGATCATGAAAGAGCTCGCATCGTCTTCGAACAGCAGCTGGGTGCCCCACTCAAAGATGCATCCAGTTTTAGCCCCCATGAGCGTGCCTTAGTCGCTGCTTTCGGGCTTCAGACATTCTTAAAGGACCGCAAAGGGGCTGAGAAATTGCTGGATGGCTTGAACCGCTCCTGCCTCATCAAAAGCCGTCGTGATAGGGGAAAAACAGGGTATCCAGTTTTAGGACTGGCGACCAAAGCCTTCGAACGCGTGATCAGCACCCCCGAGGCAAAAGCCTGGCTAGGTCGACATAGCACTACCCGTACCGCAATGTTCGCTTTACATGACCAAGACTTACGCCTGCCCGGTCCGCGCTTTCGCTGGCTAAAAGGTCTCGATCGCACATTGTGGTATGCCCTGACCTCGACCGGCCGACCGAAAGTCTTTGTTGAAGGTGCCGGCGTGATTGCCGTTTCAAAATGGGAAACCCTGGTTGGGGAAGTATCAGAACGACTCAGAGTGTCAGTGCCTATGCCAGAAAGTCGAATGGACAAGGCTATCCATGGCTTGGAAATTGATTTGCGGAACCTGGGGTTAACCATAGAAGAAAAATCAGCTACCGAGCCTATTGAATGCGCACCAGATGCTGATATGGAAGACGAAGTGGGAGATGTGGTGATTTTGCGCAATCAAGAAACCGTTATACCCGCAGCCACCATTGCAACAACACGTTCGCCTGAGCAACACCCCGTCAAAACTCGCACATTCACTCGCCCCAGAACACAACGCCCGTCTTAACAGGAAACAATCGATGAATACTCATTTTACTGCATCCCTGCAGGGTAAAACCCTGTCTGTTTACTCACGAAAATCCGGCAGCGATCAGGCAATCGCCATACTTGAACTGGGTACATACTCCCGTTTTTATATTAAAGATAACGACATCTACCACGATAGCCGCGATCTGCACCAAGCTATCATCCATCACGGAACATCCCCTGAGGACGCCCAGACAATATTACGTGCGATAAACGCAGCCGTACTTCGTCGGCGCGATAGGAGGGTTCAGTGTGGGAAACTGACCGCAGGTGTCATTCTCGGTGCCGCCGTTACCATGGCTATTGTCACAGCCTGGAACCTTGGTGCATCTGGAACCAGACCCCTCCTTATTCCGGCGAACCAACAACCCGTATTTCAAGCGCCGGTGATCTCTGTATCTAATTCTCCGGTGGTTCCGATCCAACCAGCCCCTGCAGTAGAATTATCAGCAGATTCGACACCAACTATCCGCCAGGTTGAACCTGCAGGCGCCCCCCCCAAAGCCGCCGATTATCAGAAAACGGCAGAGATTTTGCGTAAAACAGCCCAAAGCGGCCAATACACGGTCGCACTGTCATCAGGCCATCCACGCACGCTGTATGTATTTGCCGACCCGTTGTGTCACAACTGCCAGATCATTGAGCCGGCATTAGAAGCCCTGTCGGAAAAATACAATGTTGAGATTTTCCCGGTGACCCTTGTTGGTAAGCAACAGACCCTGAACCTGGTGAGTCCTATCTTATGCCAGGCCCCTTCAACACGTTTGGCATTATGGAAATCACTGTTTCGCACAGACGCCGGTTTAACGCCAGGTGAAAGCGCCCCACAACCTGCATCATGTGAAGCAGGGGAAACAGCAATCGCCAAAAATGACGTTGCCTTTGATTACTACACACTCCCGGGCACCCCTTCTTTATTGGCAGATGATGGTCGCTACATCCCCCTGCAGTCACTGAAAAGTGACGATGCGTTGGAAGCTTTCCTGAATTCATCGACCGTCCAGTAATACCAGCCATCCGATCTTTCCCTGATTGAGGTTACTCATGACACGCCCTGTAGAAGTCGACCCGCGCCGGGTGCGCAGGCCGCTAGGTTATACCTTTATAAATGATGCGTTACTTTCTCCGATGGGGGTTCAACTCAGTCTGCTCGCTGGCTTAATTGTGGGCTTCATTATGCCGGCCACACTGTTACTTACCGTCCCTGGGCTGCTACTTCTGGTCATGCTGTTTGCCGATCGTCCGTTTCGTATGCCATTACGCATGCCAACGGACATTGGCGGCATGGATCTAACCACCGAACGTGAAATGCCCAAGTACCGCAAAGGTCTGGGCGGATTTTTCCGGTATGTGGTTCGCACCCGCAAATACCTGCCGGCAGCTGGTGTAATGTGCCTTGGGTATGCCCGCGGCAAAGGCTTGGCACGAGAGCTATGGCTGACGTTGGACGACGCTTTGCGGCATATGCTGCTATTGGCTACCACGGGCTCGGGTAAAACGGAGGCTCTCTTGTCGGTCTTCCTGAATTCAATATGCTGGGGACGTGGGATCTGCTATTCGGACGGTAAGGGCCAGAACACACTGGCCTTCGCCATGTGGTCTCTGGCTCGTCGCTTTGGCCGCGAAGATGATTTCTACGTGCTCAATTTCATGACTGGGGGAACGGACAAACTACTGCAGCTGTTGCTCAATGATAAAAAGCGGCAACCCTCAAACACTATCAATCTGTTCGGAACCGCGAACACCACGTTTATCATCCAGCTGATGGAATCCATGTTGCCGCCCGCCGGCAGTGGAGATCAGGGCTGGCAGGACAAAGCAAAATCAATGCTATCTGCCTTGGTTTATGCCATCTATTACAAATGCAAACGGGAAAAACGTCGCATATCCCAGAAGGTCATCCAGGAGTATTTACCCCTGCGAAAACTTGCTGATCTCTATCAAGAAGCCAAGCGAGACGGTTGGCATCGTGAGGCATACAATCCATTGGAGAATTACTTCAACACGTTGGCTGGTTTCCGCATCGAGTTGATTAACAAACCATCGGAGTGGGAACAAGGGGTATACGATCAACACGGGTACCTGATCCAGCAGTTCAACCGTATGTTGACCATGTTTAACGACCTCTACGGCCACATCTTCTCAACCGATGCCGGTGATATTGATATCGAAGACGTACTGCACAACGATCGCATTCTCTGCACGACCATACCCGCGCTGGAACTCTCCAAGGGTGAAGCATCCAATATCGGTAAGCTGTACATTTCAGCCATCCGAATGACCATGGCCAGAGACCTGGGCTGCGAGCTCGAAGGGATGATGAACGATGTACTGATCGTCAAAAAATACAGTGGTAAGTTCCCCTACCCGATCGCCATGGATGAGTTGGGTGCCTACTTTGGCCCGGGTATGGACAACCTGGCAAGCCAGATGCGAAGTCTGGGATATATGCTCATTGTTTCTGCCCAGGATATTCAGAGGTTTATCGCCGAACACAAAGGCGAATACATGACGGTAAACGCCAACCTGCTAACCAAGTGGTTCATGACGCTGCAGGATGAAAAGGACACGTTCGAACTGGCCAGGATCACCGGAGGTAAAGGGTATTATGCAGAACTGGGCTCAGTAGAACAGGCTGGCGGGTTTATTACGCCTAACTACGAAGATGCAGCCAATAACTATATTCGTGAAAAAGACCGGCTAGATCTTGGTGACTTGAAAGATATGAGCCCCGGTGAAGGCATGATTTCCTTTAAAAGCGCGCTGGTACCGAGTAATGCCATTTATATCCCGGATGACCAGAAAATGACGTCCTCACTACCGATGCGTATCAACCGTTTCATCGACGTGGAAACACCCACCGAAGCTGAGCTATTTACCCTGAACCCGTCATTAAAGCGCAAATTACCGCCTGCCGCACAGGAGATCGATGGCATCCTTCAACGCCTCGAGCAGGCAATGGATACAACAACATCTGCTGGCATGATGGATCCCGTACTCAAACGCGTTGCTGCAGTGGCACTCGACCTGGACAACCGCGCCGACGTCAGTTATTCACCAACCCAACGTGGTGTGTTGCTGTTTGAAGCGGCCAGAGAAGCTCTGCATCAGAACAAACGCAATTGGCGTCAGCTGCCAGCACCTCCTAAACCCATCCGCGTATCAAAAGAAGTCGCACAGTCATTGGCGAACGCCGGCACAAACGAAATCACTTTCCGCTAGAGAGAACCACATGCAACGCTCTGTTATCCGACCGCTCACACTAGCATGGCTGCTGGCGGTGCCATTCATCTCGCTTCCCGTACAGGCCTCACCAACATTCAGCGTAGGCTTTTCCCCTTCTCACTCAGCCAAAGCCGCCGTATTGGATGTGATTAACCAGGCACAACAGACGTTGAACGTCGAAGCCTATTCGTTTACTGACAAGGGTATCGCCAGGGCACTACTTGCCGCAAAAAAAAGAGGTGTCACCGTTAGAATTATCGCGGACCGCAAAGCCAACAGCGATAACTATACTGCAGTAACGTTTATGGCCAACAGTGGCCTCAACGTCCGCCTCAACGACAAATATGCTATATTTCACAACAAGATAATTCTGGCTGACGGTCATACCTTGCAAACCGGCAGTTACAACTACTCCTCAAGTGCGGATAAGCGCAATGCGGAGAATGTACTGGTAGTACGCAACCAACCCCAGTTGGTGACAGTCTATCAACAAGAATTCGAACGGCTATGGCTGGAAAGCCAACCACTTCCCCCTAACTACTGAGGCACCGGTATGAGTGACAAAAGCCTGGACTATCGGCGCGGCTATACTGAACTGGTAAGGCTGTGTGCAATGATGTTGATGGCTCTGACGGAAACAGAGTCCAGGGAAGATGACACCAGACCGGTGTTGACAACTGAGCGGGCGGAGAACCTGCGTGATGAGTGCACCAGATTGCTTAATCTCTTTGTCGCCCAGGAACAATTCGATGTCGATAAACACGATGCGATTATGCACCGTATGATGGCCATATTCACTGAGATAAACGGCAACGACAGTAACGCCTGGCTAACTTACCAACCGGCGCTGCAACAGCTGCACAAACACCTCAACTGAACACCCAATACAAAGCCGGTGCAGTGAAAACTGCAGGAATTAAGGTGACATCGAGTCTGCATGTGGACACAGGTGGATCGGCGAGGTAATGTCTTTAAGGGGATCATTTAGCTATTATTTGACAGTATCTTGAGGGACTTAGAGTGCGCGTTAAATCGATTAAGCTTACCAATTTCAAGAAATTCAAAGATGAACATCTTGAGTTCAACGATGACGTAAATATCTTTGTAGGCGATAACAACGCCGGTAAAAGTACGATTCTGGAAGCCTTGGAGATGGTTCTTAATTACAACTATCGTGGCCGTCCCTTCAACACCGAGTTCACACCAGACATTTTCAACAAGGATGCAGTCCAGCAATTCTTGGCTTCAGACAAGTCAGCCAAGCATCTGCCTAGCTTGACGATCGAGGCATTCATCGATGGAGTGCCAGAATATCGAGGGGCGAACAACTTCCTGAAAGTCGATGCTCAGGGGATCACGGTGCAAGTGCGCTTCGATGCTACGCTTGAGGGCGTGTATGCCGACTACCTGAAGACAAACCCTAACATTACGAGCATTCCGATCGAGTTCTACAAGCTGGAGTGGTTGGATTTCGGATGGAACCCCATTAAGGCTGTAGCCAAGAAATTCAGGGCGTTGTACATCGATCCGACACGCATCCACCCGACTTTGGGTAAGAATCAGTACATCTCGACCATCCTGAATACTGCGTTGAACAAAGAGGAACTGGTTAAGCTGACTCTCAATTATCGCGAGAATCAGCAGGTGTTCAACAACTCGGGTGAGGTCAAGATGGTCAACACTGGCCTAGATACAGACCACTTGATCACGGACAAAAAACTCTCCATTGCCGCGAGTACCTTACCTGCCGGATCTATTCAAACCAGTCTTCAACTTGAGGTGGATGACGTACCTTTCCAGTTCATCGGCAAGGGTGAACAGAGTAATGTGCAGATAAAACTCGCAATTCAGAACAAATCGAAGGATATCGATTTGGTGATGATGGAGGAGCCCGAAAACCACCTTTCGCACACCAACCTTAATAAGCTGGTGCACTACATCGAGAGGCAGCGGGGCACCAAACAGCTCTTCCTTACAACTCACAGCTCGTATGTGCTCAACAAGCTGAGCATTGATAAAATCTGCCTTGTCCAGTCGGGATATAAGCGCCTTCATAAGCTTGATCCTGCAGTCGTCAAAACCCTTAAGCGATTACCGGGCTATGATACCTTGCGTGTGGCATTGTCGCGCAATGTGATCTTGGTAGAGGGACCGTCGGACGAGCTGGTACTCAAGAAGATCTACCACCGCAAACACGACCGACTGCCGGAGCAAGATGGAATCGATATCATTGTGGTGCGCGGAGTCGGGTTCGATACTTTCATCTCTGTGGGCATGGAGATTGGTACCAGTATCAACGTGCTCCGGGATAACGATGGAGCCTATGATGAGAACGTCGTGAAGGCCCGTGACACCTATGCGGCCTATCCCAATATCAAGCTCATCTCCTCTGAGAATGATGAGGAGTTTTCGCTTGAGCCCGCGATGATTTATGCCAATGCAATCGACCTAAAAACGCTGAATGCTTTCGCTGAGGAGGTGTTATCCAAGCAGACCTACAACCTCTACACGAAGGTTGCCGACTTGAACAAACGGCGCGAATTTCTGATCGAGTGGTTCCGAAGCGTTAAGGGAAACGGTAAGGGCGCTCGCAAGGTCGATTCGGCTATCAAGCTGTTTGATGGGAACCTAGATTTCAAGTACCCGGCCTTCCTCGATGAGGTGTTCAACTTTGGCTAATGAATTCTGGATCGCCGGTGCAGGATCAGGCAAAACCTATAAAATCATCCAGGACGCCATTAAGGTGATAGAAGCGGGTGGCCGTGTATTGGTAGTCACCTACACGACGAACAACCAAGCCGAGCTCCGTTCTCGTTTCGTGGAGCTATATGGCAAAAGCAGTGATGATTTTGTCGTCAAAGGCTTGTTTTCCTTTTACCTGGAAGACTTAGTGAGACCCTACCAAAATGTCGTGTTCCCTGAGCGCATTACCACCACAGCGTTCACCGAGCATAACCCTCACCTGATGCCGGGTACGAAGAATTGGTATCCCAATAGGGGAGAGAAAATTGGTGGGACGCTAAACCCACTCCATTATCTGACCTCCTGCAAGACAAAAGCATACACCGGCCTACTAGCTAAGCTGGCTACTAGGATCGCCAGCACGACAAAGAATGCACCAGCCAAGAGGTTGAAAGATATCTATCATCGGGTCTTTTTCGATGAGGTTCAGGATTTAGTTGGTTGGGATTACGATGTTATCAAAGCGCTAAGTAAGATAATGTCTGACTCGATTTGCTGTGTCGGCGATTTCCGTCAAACTATTTACACGACTACGTTCGGTCATAAGGCACCGCATACTCCTGCGCAAAAGATCCAATATTTTCAGAAGATAAATTTTAAGCAGCGCTCGCTGCCGAGAAACCGTAGATGTATTCAAAAAATCTGTGATCTGTCCGATACGATTCATCCCGGCCTCTATGAAAAGACACTGTCAGAGGTGGAAAATGTTCCTGATGAGGTGGCCCATCACTACGGTGCCTTCGTCATCAAGTCTTCACAGGTGAGCGATTATCTCGCAACGTTCAAACCTCAGATTTTGCGATGGTCATCGTCCATGGGTAGAGCCTATTTGCCGCCTGGTCTGGGCTGTCACACCTTCGGTTCCAGCAAAGGTCTGGGTTTCGATCGTGTCCTGATTATTTCACCGGAGAAACATCTCAAGTATCTAGGCGGCGACCTCAGGGTGTTCGACAAAGATAAAACGGAGGAGTCTAGAAACAAGCTGTACGTGGCTATTACCCGAGCTCGTTATAGCCTGGCGTTTGTCGTTGAGGAAGAGCATCTTACAAATATAAAGCTGCCACATTGGGTTAGACTTGTGTAAGTCGATGCTAACGTCTAACCATTTAACTTCCGCTATTCGCTATAGCAGCCATTGCTCGCTTCTTGCAGACTGCTTTGTGCCAGATATAGTCATTCACACCCTGAGAGTTACACTTTTAAGTGATTCAGGGTATGCGCTTACTGGTTACGAATATTGTGCCAGAATCATGTGGTTTGATGATTGCCGCTTTGCTTTCGAGCCAGTAAGTGCTCCACGTTCGCTAACGAATACTCAGGGCATGCAGACAAACTGCTGACTATATTTCTTTCGAAGAGCGTGGAATGCATACCAATCCCCGGTAAAGAGGAGTTGGTTATGATTGCGATAGATCAGTTTGCTGCTCATGTTGGTCTGGACTGGGCGGATAAAAAACACGATGTCTGCGTTCAGTTTAAAAACGGCGAGCGCATATTCCATGTGGTTGAACATACTCCGGAAGCGCTGGATATCTGGCTCAACGAATTGCACCAAAAAGTGAAAGGCAGGATCGCTATCGCCCTTGAGCTGAAGAAAGGCCCGGTGGTGTATGCTCTCCAGAAGTACCCATTTGTCACTGTTTTTCCTGTGCACGCTTTGTCCCTTGCTCGTTACCGGCAAGCTTTCTCGCCCAGCGGCGCTAAAGATGATCCGCAGGATGCCGAGCTGGCATTAGAGTTAATGCTACGCTATCCCCAAAAGATAAAAGCCATAGAACCCGACAATGCTGATATCCGATTACTTCAACAGCTGGTTGAGCAGCGTCGACTGCTGGTCGAAGACAAACGCCGCTTTGTGAATCGTCTCATCAACACGCTTAAGCAGTATTATCCTCAGCCCCTGGAATGGTTCTCACATCGGGACAGTTCTCTGTTCTGCGAGCTAATAATCCGCTGGCCCAGTCTGCAACAACTCAAGCGTGCCCGGAGCGATACCATCCGTCATTTTATGAACGCTAAAGGTGGTCCTGCTGTTGCATATACAGAGCAGAGGATCGCAAGCATTGCCATCGCTATTCCCCTGACCACCGATAAAAGTGTCATCGAGGCGAACGCGCTAATGGCAACAGGACTTGCATCGCAAATCAAACTGGTAGGTGACCTCATCAGAACCTACGACGAGCGAATCGAATCGTTATTCGATACTCTTCCGGATGCAGATCTGTTCAAATCACTTCCGGGCATGGGGCCGTGCATGGGCCCACGGATGCTTGCTGCACTTGGTGATAACCGTAACCGGTTTAACAGCGCTGAAGAAATTCAAAACTACGCAGGTATTGCACCGGTGACAGAACGAAGTGGCCAGAAATCCTGGGTTCACTGGCGATGGCAATGTGCCAAGTTCGTCAGGCAGACCTTTGTTGAATGGGCTGCCAAGACGGTTAACTCATCATACTGGGCCAAGCTGTATTATCAGGGGCTTCGAGAAAAAGGAAAATCTCATCAGTCAGCGATCCGGGCTCTGGCATTCAAATGGATAAGGATAATTTACCGCTGCTGGAAGACCAGAACCCAGTACGACGAAGCAAAATATTTGCTGGCTCTCGAGGCGCGACACTCGCCCTTACTGAAGTCATAAAAAGCTTGTCGAATGTCTCAGGGCGTGAAGCGGATATTAAAGACTCTATACCAACGCCTCGAATTCAGTGAGCGAGATCTGGTAGCGTTTGACTGCTTCTGAAAAGGCTTGTGCGGCATCGGCATTCGATACCATGTATTCTTCAGTAACTCCGGTCTGAGACTGAAAAGTAATATTCCCATATATACAGATAGGGATTTGATAGTTGTCTTTAAATCGGCGGTCTGGTGAACCATTCTTGTTCGTTTTAGCCCATGTATGCCCAGCTACACTGGCATCACTCGGTACGCCATCCTCCTCATGGAATCCTCGATGTTCTGCACTAATTTGTAATTCGCGTAAGTCAATCAGAGCGAATGCACCATCGGCACGTGGTATGACAGCAACACCAGGGTAAAGCAAAATATCGTCACCATTAACATTTTCAAACCGCATCGCTCGTCCTGTAAACTGAATGAGATCATTTGAACTGAAATCGAAGGTAACAGGATGACGATTAACAGACCGCGTGGCTAACGTCCTTTCGGCAAATTGGTCTGTAGCCTTATCCGCAGTAATATCCCATTTTTTTAAGCTTGACTTCAATACGTCGAATGCACGAACCATTGCGGCATAGGCTCGCTGTGAGGCATCACTGCTTTCGAAAGTGATCGCAATTTTAGTGTTGTCTTCCCAAGATACGAGGCGAGATATTTCTGCTTGGGTTTGGGGAAGCTCTGTCTCAAGTTCCGCAATACGGCGTTTGTAAAACCAACGGAACAGGCTTGATTTACGTCGAACCAATTCGCTCTTTTGTTTTGATTCTTCTGTAATTGCTTCTTGCAAATCAGCTTTTACCTCTGCTCTTTGCTCTCGTGCTTTGGCAATCAAATCTCGTAAAGGTAAAAGGGATGTGCTTGTCAGAGCTTCAACAGAAGCGCTGGAAATTTCATTCATACCAGCTTGGGGCATGTAAATTTTGGCGTTTGATGGACTGTTATTTGGCATTACCTTAGGTATCTCGAAATGAGATTCTGTAGAGGACGGATTTAGTGAATTGGTAACTGAGCGCTTATCTTCGTAGGGCAAGTTAGGTGTTGTATACGATAAACCAGAACCAGGTAATCCTACTGTTGCTCTAATCCCTTTTTGTCCAACATTAACTGTTGCACCCGGCACACCAATGCTCGCGCTTATTCCACGCTTACCAATGTTGAGGCGTACGCCGGGGAAAAGAGTAAATGTTTGTCTTAAACGGAGAGACATAGGTAATCCCTGTGTGGTAATACACGCCAAATCTCGAATTTTTCATTATATGAACATCGAGCCGATAAAGAAGCCTAATTCTTCGCTCATCCCCGTACAGGCTTATAGCTGTTGATTATTTCTTCAAAGGAATACTGCAATAAGCTTGCTTCTTTGTGAGTGATTTTCACACTCCATTGGTATAATTTCCATAGATATTATGTTGACATTCAGTGTTAATTGGAAAAACCAAGCGCTTTCCATTAGCATTAACGTCCGCTTATGCTCAGAGCGGACTATTAGGCGACAATTACAAATATCCTGTCCGTGGCTTTTTCTGCTTGCTCCGCAATCTATGTTGACCCAAATCGGTTTGTGCAATTGCAGAAATATAACGTTGCCTCTCCCCAGTTGAAAGATCTTGTTGAGACGATGCATAACCCGCCATCCTTCGTTGTTGCGGATCACTCAATGGAAGAGGCACCTCCCCTCCTTCATTGAACCAACGCACCATAGAACACGCCTGCTGAACAAAATCAGATTCACCCTCAAACTTAAGATGCTCCCCACTTTTATTCTCTGCCAATGCCATCCCGCCGGCGATATGCTCACCTTCATTCACACGATGATCACCCACTTCGATCCGCTCACCTTTGTCCTGAAGCTCGACACACCCATCACGCACATACTGCACCGTCCCATCACGTGTAACCTGCGTGGCATAACCGTCTAATGCAAAGGCCGGTGTATCGTCAGCCACGGCGCACACAATGCTGTTGGTTGATATCGGGGCGGTACGTTGTGTTCGTTTCATGCGATACGCAAATGCACGCAGCTGAGCGATGGCGGCTTGATCATGACTCAAGGCTTGCTGCTCAACCCATTCACGATAAGACAGTCGACGATTAGCGGGATCGGCTTTGAAGGCCGCACGTTCGTCCTTAACCGCGAGACGCAATGCTGCCATGGCTTTCATACGTTCGACTTCAATAATGTGGTACGTCAATTTCCGCAACAACGGATCGCCAATGGCGACTCTTGCTCGCGCCTTCTGCCAGGCAAAGCGTTTTGACTCATTCTGGTAGCGTCGTTTGACGACACTTGCATCTAACTTTGGTCGTTTCCAGGCGTGTTTATACGCCTGGAAACGTGCTTTCAAATCTGCACGTGCATCTGCTCTCGCCAGGCGGCGCTCGAGCCGGGCAGTCAAATCACGCGCATGCAATGTTGGCTCATACCGGAACTCATGCACTATGGCATCAGCCACTGTGGTGGTGTGATCCTTGGTATAGGTACCTGCATTTTCCAGGGGCTGGAACTGACCCAGATCTTTCTCCAGACAGCCCAGCGTAAGGTCAGGATGAACGCTACTTGCCTTCACCGGAGGAAGCTCAGGATTGTCGATAGAATAGATGGCCAGCCCTTTCCCTTTCGGTTTCAACGCTAACCCGGCATTCACTAAAATGCGGTGAACATCCTTCCACGCCAGGTTAGGATCGGCCATAGCCTCATCAATTTTAAACCCACACTCAGTGACGGCGTAGGTATGGAGGCTTTCAACATCGGCGTAATACTCCAGTGCCTTGGCACCAGAGGGAGTCAGGCTTTTCTCGCGTTTGGAGCGAACAATTTTGCCCTGCTCGTTAACTGCAAAGAACCCGTTCGTCGGTGTCCAGTTGTACTTGAGTTCTAGTTCACGTGCCGCTTGCTGCAGACGTATGCGAGTGAAAGAATCATCGGCAGCTTTATAGGTTTCTGGATGAATACGGTTGGCTGCAACGTGGCAATGGATGTTGTTCGTGTCGGTATGGATTGCCGCGACGTACTGATGTTCCGACATACCCAGTGCCGATAAACTGTGACGAACGCTATCAAAGATGTGCTCCGTTGACGGGTTATCTGTTTCTGGCCATGACAGGAAATAATGCAGCACGGGATCCTTGCAACGCGTGTTCTGCAGTGCGACTGCATTCATCTCGACCGATGCAGTCGTGATGTTGAAGCAGTTCGTCTCACACATGACGCCATCAAACATCACCTGGGTATGACCGTGAGGATCAGCATGCATGATTTGCTGCAAGTCCGCATCGCCATTACGACTGATGTAATCAACGAGGTGGTTAAAGATAGCGTCTTTCGAACGCGGGCGTCGCCAGCCTGGGTGTTCAGGTTCCAGTGGGGTATCGGGTTTATCTTCGTCGCGGACAACGGTATAGGCGACCAGCTGTAAAAAGCTGCTCTTGCCATCACGCCGTTTTTCCGGGATTCGAATAATCATGCTGTCAAACTCACTCCATACCCACTTTTAATATTGCCTTCTGAATCGCCATCAACACATCAGAATACTCTTTACTCATCACCCCGCCGCCCTCTTTAAACAAGTGCTTTTGCAAACCACCAAGGCGCCGGAGTTCCATAATCAGCTCTGTATCACACTTGGCTTCTATACGACGACCGAGCGCGCTACGAAGCATGAAGGCACCTATGCTGAGGCCTGCTGCGTCAGCCTTCTTCATGACGACTTCTTTGTCTTCGGGAAAACAACGAATGCTGGGAAGCAGGGCTGTTCTGTTCCGGCTTTCGCTTTTACTCATGGTGAGTTTTCCCTTCTAGTCTCGTCAGAAAACAGTCTCGTGGGGTGTCGGGGCTCTGCCCTGACCCAGCGTTTTGTTGAATCGACTGCGTGCAGGCGGTGCTACAAAACACATCTGGTCCCGTCTTTGAAACCGGATATCTGTATTATGGCTGATATCACCTGTTTTGTCATTACACCATGGGAGAACTTTTTCGGGAGTTGTGCTTGTTGAAGGCATTCGTATACTATTGTCATTATTGAGATTAATGAGAATGGAGACGTTGAACATGGCAGCAAAAAATCAGTACAGCTCAGAGCAATTAGAATTGGCTAAAGTTCAGCTTGATGAGCTTCCAGATTTGAGCAAAGAAAGACTCACTGGAAAAGAAGTTCTGGAAGGATTGAAAGACAAAATTATTGTATTGGCTACGCAAAAAGGGTACACCGCCAAGGACATTAAATCCGCCCTTGAAGCATGCGAAATCACAGTCAGTGAACGTTCCATTCAGGACATGATAAAAAGCACAGTTTCCTCGAAGAGGAAAACAGCAACACCACGTAAGTTGAAAACGATAAATAATGCACAACCTGATTCAGTTCATAGTGGCAATTCGGCTGCACAAAACTAAAAATCATCTGGTTACGGTTCAATGCCGTGACCAGATGAAAGGTAAATATACGCACAAAAATGGATTTAACTGAGATGTGTACAGCATTCTCCTTTAGCATTCGATGTGCTTAAGGAGAATAAGAAGATTTTCACCAGTAATACGTGGGCATCTCGTCTATTGTATCCCCATCAGCATCAAACTGAATCATGTTAAAATCGTACTTGAGTATCATCGAATAGACAAACTTTCTAAATTCCTTTGACAATCCTAACGCTTTCAATCGCAAAACGATGTATCGGTATCCCCACAGGTCAATAACAAACCCATACTCATATTCCATTATCCAGTTGTATTTCTCAGTCGTGCAATTTGCTATCAACCCCAGAGTCGCATTGTCTTCAATCGTCATGTGCGCTGTGCTGCACACCAAACACCGTTTTATCTCAACTGTTTTTCTCATAAAAAATCCTTATAGGCGGCAGATTACTGCCGCCTGTTTATAATTATTATTTCAATGCTTTCATCGCTTCGGCCATTTTCCACAATGCATTATTGAGCTTAATATCACCTGTAATGCCATTCACGGCACGCGTTCTGCTACGTTGCCCTTTTGCAGTTCGACCATCAATCCCACCCTTGATCATGTTCTCCTGGACACGTTGATAGGTTGTCCATAAATCCGGGTCATTGTCCTCTCTGCGCCTTGCCTGCAACACTTGTTCTGCGGAAATGGGTTGATGCGTGTCGAAGTATTTGTAACCCAATGCAGCATCTGCATAGAGCATTTGCTCATCACGATTTAACGTTATGGATTTCATCTCTTCACGTGATTCCGTCACTTTATCGAACAAGCCAAGCACCTCATAAGCCCCGTCAATAACTTGTCCAACCACGTCCCCCTTGTGAGGTACACGAACCTCACCAAACGTATCACCGCACACCAAACCGTTATTGCACACGAAACGAAAAACGCCGGGGATCATCTGGTAACTGCTGCTGCCGTCATGACTGTTTAGCAAAATAATTTCCGGAACTTCATCATGTTGACCGAAGCCATTACGGCGCAGGCGAAGCATATGGCGGGTATGCCCCCTCTTGCCTTCATCACGAACTTTAGTCTGACAGGCGTAAAACGGTTGGAACCCTTCTTCCCGGAGTTTATCCAACAGGCTGATCGTTGGAATGTAGGTATAACGCTCGCTACGGGAGGCATGTTTCTCCTCAGAAAAAACACTGGGTACAAATGTTGCCAACTCGTCGTTGGTCAGCGGGCGATCTTTACGGATGACATTGGCGCTGCGGAAACCTGAATATAATCTTTGCATTTTAATTCTCCCAAACCCTGTTTCTGGTGTTACTCCCCTTTCCGGCGTTGCCGGGCGCGGAGCGTCTTGTGCTGTGACATTGAGACCGGGCCGGGGTACAAGACGAAACCACAAGGGCACCACCGCAAGCCGCATGCGCAAGCGAATGACTGAAAGGAATGAGTGCGAACGGGTGAGGATGGAGGCGCAAGCGAACCCTTGTGGGATCGACGCCCCGGCTCAGCGTCTGTCACGGCAAAAGACACTCTGAGCCATGCCTGTTGGCAAGGAGTGGCACCGAAATAATTCACCTGGCAAAGCCAGGTCGCCTTAGTGTTGCCGCAATCTGTGGCAACAGTGAAAGCGGCGCCGGCGAATAGCCGGCTGCAAGCGCGGGGGTGTTTCGGGAGGTGCCGGCTCAATGCCGGCAGCGCCCGATAGCCGCCCTGAGAGGCGGCACAATAAAGCTAACAGGTATAACCGCGCTGAATTTCCAAATAGCGCAGTAACTGCGCCCACTCAAACACTTTTAAGGCGGGGACACGCGCCGGTTTACGCGCATTACGTTGTTGCAAGATGTAGCGCCCGATCGTCTCGATATATTCATCAATAATCATTTTTTGCTCTCCGTGAGAAATGATGTCCCGCTGCGTTATAGCAGCGGGAAACGATGGGTTTTAGGCAGCAACCTGCGCCGATTCCGTTTCACGAAACGCACTCACGTGCGTCATGATCTGACTGTGCGACAGCGTGACATGATCGCGAAGTTTGAAATACGCCTCCCCGAACTGAACATAAATGTCGGTTATGTTACCGCTATACATTTCCATCATTTTGAAGGACGAATAACCCGCGCTAAATTGCCAATCCAGCGGCGGCAACATTTCCAGCTTTTCCATGTATTCGTCTTTGCTGATGCGCTGAACCGGCAATTTTGCCGCATCATTCATCGCACGCAAGGCCGCTTCGAACGTCACCAGTTCGCAAGCTGGCTTGATCTGCTGTAACTGTGCCAAGGTCTGGCCGCAGGAGGTGACATACTCCCCATCCAGCCAGATAGCCACACCAACCGGCCACATTGTCCCCGGCACATAAAAAACCATTTGTTGTTGTTGCTCGATCGTTGACATAACCACTCCCGTTAGTCAGTGAATCAGAAGCCGCGGCGACTTCTTTCTGGTGTATACCCCTTTTGGCTTTTTGCCGGCGCGGGGTGACTGGCGCCGTGACAACATGACCGGGACGGGGTATCAGCTGACGATGCAAGGGCGGGACCGCAAGCCGCATGCGCAAGCGAATGACCAACGGGAGAGAGTGCGAACGGGTGAGGATGCCGGCGAAGCGAACCCTTGTGACGGCGGCGCCCCGGCCCAGGGTCAGTCACGGGGACGGACGCCTTGCGCGTAGCCAGGGCTAAGGGAATACACCAGAAAGGGCCAGGCTTTTGCCTGGCGGCATCAGCGAACGACCGCACAAGCGGTCGGGCAGTGAAAGCGGCGCAGGCGACAGCCTGCTGCAAGCGTTGGGTGCATTGGTTCCTGCCGGCTCAACGCCGGTTGGAACCAACAGGGCAGTGAAAAAAGAAAACGCACAGCAGGACGACGGATAAAAGAAACGGCGCCACAGGCGCCGTCTCACGATGTCAGTCGTTAGGGGGTTGGTCAGACAGGTCACCAGAAACCCGTCCTTCCCATCAGATAAACAAATCAGCAGGGACATCAAAACGCGTCGCCAGCGCCTTAATGTGCTGCACAGTCAACGCACGGCGACCACTGAGAATGTTACTGACATTACTTTTAGACCCCAATTCATCTTCCAGATCAGCCGCTTTCAAACCATGCTGATCCATCAGGGTACGCAACGCGGCGACCCCGGTAGGGATCTCCGCCAAGCGGCGGTTAAACGCCTCAAATTCCGGGGCGCTGTTTTCATACTCTGTAATTTTGGCCGCAAGCGGTTCAAAAAGCGGGTTGCTCAGCTCGTCGCGATCGACAAGATACTCAATCAGCTCAAGCGCTTTTTTGTATTCAGCCTCGCTTTTATCACCCGTCATCAGAGGAATGCATTTCACCGCGTTGGCAAATGTCGCGATCATGCCTTCGGCACTGGCGGCGTCGATATGAGTGGCAACAGTCATTCTTTATGCTCCCTATAATACTTGGTTAACTTGTCGTATTCGGCATGAGTCGCAATGTGCTTAACAAAAACCTTTTGTTTTTCAAAGTCAATGAAGGCCATAAGCCGCAGCGTATTGCCGGACACATCGATAACCCACCACTTTTTACGGTACTTGAAGTTATCCAGTGACGGGATCGCTCTTTTCATTTCATCCGGGCTGTTGAAGGTCTTTTTTTCCAGAACCCGCATCAAATCCAGAAGCGCCAATGCGCTATTAGGGTATTTACCGGCAGCCTCGTTAAACGGCTGTCTGCTAATTACATGCACTGCAGATCCCTCTACCCTGTTTTCATCTTGAAAACATTGTACTCTTCAATCGCATTGTTTTCAAGTTGAAAACTATTATTTTCTTCATTGAGCGCGTATTTCAAGCCGCTCCCCTCATACCTTACGTGGCAGTTTATTCGGAATAAGCAACGCGTTGAATGCCCGTTCGTCATCAGTCAAATCAGCTTCAACCTGCTGCAATCTTTCCATCACCGCCCACAGCGCATCAGATTTGTAATGCTGCAGGTTACAGCCAGCCATGCGCGGAAACCGCTCGAACCACGCGAAAAATCCCTCGGTCAGGTCGTCCTCGTAAATGTCGCGCTTGCTCCAGTACGCATACCATGCGCCGACCGTACTTGGCGTTACAAACGCCAGTTCAACTTCGGCCTGCGCCAGCTGATTCTGATAGCGACGGCGCTGTTGCTGTTTTTCCCTCGACTGCCAACGGTCTTTCCGTTCGGCCTGCATATCCCACTTTCGTTCCCGCCGTTCCCGGCAAAGTTCGCCATAGGCGGGGAACAGGGTTGCAGCAACATCGCCGGACAGCGGAAGTGGACTATATTGGCCACCGCTCTCAATAAGCCTGTCCAGCGCCTCAATGTATTGCTGGATGGATGATCCACCCCGCTCATCCGGGAAATAGTTTGACGATATTTGGCGAATATCGCTCGCTAAAATCTGCCCTCGACCGTTGTTCAGAACCTTGAAAAAGGCTTTGGCATACGGAAACGCGGCGAGCCGCTTGCCCTGCTCTTTCTTACGCTCGACCAACACCACGGCATGGACGGCGGCTTGCTGATATTCGTTGACTGGCACCAGTGCGCGATTATTCGGGATCATACGCAAAATCCCCCCATTCTCAGCGCAACCGCCAGTTTCTCCGGGCGGGTGAATCCATGACGGTAGTACTTACCGACCACGTTCAATACCCGATTAATCGTCTCCGGCTCAAAATTGTCAGCGGTATGCACCCAGGCAATGCAGTCGCCCTGGTTAGCGGTTAACGATGTTCCCTGGTACGGAAGAACAGCAGACCAGCCCGGCACATCCGCCCCCGCGCTACACAGATAAATCGCGGTAACATCATCCCCCTTCGGGCTAATCCGACACACCACGGGTACCTGCCCACAAAATTCGCACACCTCTTCTGCGTTCGCTACCCACCCCTTCGGCAGCGCCAGCGCACCCAGCACCGCATTGTTCAGCATTCTCCGCCACGCCCTGCACCGATCGCGATACTCTTCCAGTTCGGTAGCACTCATCCCGGTTAACTGCTCAAGGCTCAATCTTTGATTTTTCATGGTTTTGCTCTGCCGCCTTCCGGCGGCAGCTCCCTGTCAGTTAGGCGGCAGCGCGGACGTCAGCAGCAGAATCAGTGTTGAGGGGAGTCCCCGTATCAGTGGAACTCTCCAGCACGGGCTGCGGCGGCGCTGCGGGTGACATGCAGACGGGCAACCAAGAGGTCTCTTTCAGCACGGCCTCGGCGAACTCCGCCGCTTCTTTGCGTTTCATGCCCTCGGCGTCGCTGGCATTACCGGCGCGACCAGCACTGTTGAGTGCGTCAACAATCTGGTCTTTGGCGATGCGTGAAAAATAGTTGGCAGAGGTCGGTCTCCACCAATCGCCGATCTGGAAGTTCAGCGCCTTCTCAACACGCGCCAGCTTGGTACCCACGCGGTTGTCATGCAATTGGCACTCTCTGCCATCGAGACCGTGGGAAACACAGTAGGCCAGCAGCGCCAGCACGTCTTCCTGTGGCCATTCCAGTAACCAGTCGAACCCGTCGACCCACTCCTGCGGAAAACGACTCAGCCAGCTCTCATGCAGCGCGTTCAGCGTCTGGTTAGCGAGGCCGTTTTCACTGCCTGCGTCCGCGGATTGGTTCAGGCAGTTGCTGCGTTGGCTGTCCACGGAGGTATGCAGTTCGCTGAAATACCTCTTTCCAAAGATCCGGCGTGTCAATGTGAAGGTGTGCAGGACAAGAGCAACCATCGAATTTTGTGCCAGCGAGGCGGCAACGGCCAGAGTGCGTTCGGCAGACAGACTGTTGACCAACACCTGCGATAACCCTTTCTCTGAGGGTGGGGTTTCTTTATTGGCTTTTTCACGCTCGGTTTTCTCAACCAGCTCGATGTCTTCCATCTTCATCAAACCGCGTTGGATATTAATTTTTCCGTCTTGCAGATAGGCAACCACACCCGCCGTGTCGCGTACATCCAGCGACCATTTGTTGATTTCAGCGTGTTCGTTGATCTCGGCAAGACGTGCGTTAATTTGCCCGATACGCGGGGTATGCTCCCACTCGTCGTCGGCATCAGCGCCCTCGAGCTGGCTTTCGAGCAATTTTTTCTCAGACTCCAGTTGATCAACTTCTGCATTCTGCTCGTCGCTCAACGTGGCATGGGCATAGAGCACGTCGAAAACCTTTGCATCCTCACCCCAGCTCCTCACTTCCTTGCACCGGCCTTGTGCCCAAGCCCAACCTTCTTCTTTAGCGACAACGTCCGCCGCGTCCTGCAGCTTGGCAAGCGCCATCGTTTCCAACTGCAACCGATTTGTCAGGATGATGCTGTCAGCAAACAAATCTTCACGGGTTTCACCGCCTGCCGCTTGGTAGGCTTCCAGCCCAACGAAATCGACCAAATCACTCTCTACCGCTGACACTTCATCGTTCAGCACGCTTTCACGCAACGCCTTGGGTGTACGGTATTGCTCGTAATAATGACCCTTTTCCCATGCCTGAATCTGACGCGGGTGATCATCGGTAGCGCCCAGTGCGGCTAACTGGTCAAAATTGATGTCGTTGGTTTTCAGCAGTTCCAGCAGGGCTGGCGCGACGGTCGTCAACTTGAGGCATTTTTTGACATGAGCCGTGCTGTAACCAAGGATGGCACCGATCCGCTCTACAGACGTTCCCTTTTCCGCCATGACGCGGAAGCTTTCCAGTTGGTCAGCTGGCTCCAGATTAGAGCGCTGTACGTTTTCCGCGATGGAGATGGCATGAGCGTCGTCTTCACTCACTACCAAGACGGCTACCCTGAATTCTGGCGTCACCGGAACGCCTGCCGCAGACCGGCCCTGTTCCATCAGCATGTTGAGGCCCAAACGGCGGGTTTCACCGGCAGCAACCCCGTACAACCCATCAGCCATGAGATACACGACGAGATTCTGCAGCAGCCCAGCGCCTTCAATACTGGCCGCTCGCCCTTCAATATCTGCCTTCGTGCGGGGCGTTATGCGCGCATTGAGATCCGTCGCAGCCAGCTCTTTGAGCATGACATATTTCAACTCGGCCTGAGCCAGAGTCGCTTCAACAAACTGAGCAGCATCCGTCTTCACGGTTTTTTTTGCACTAGGCTTGGTCGTGGTCTTGGACATGGGTAATTCCTCCATCAGTGATAAAACGTGCCCAGAATCCGCCCTATCCGGCTTCTTTCTGGTGTATTCCCCTTTTGGCTTTTTGCCGGCGCGGGGAGTCTGGCGCCGTGACACAAAGACCGGGACGGGGTATCAGCTGACGGAACAAGGGCGGTGCCGCAGGCCGCAGCGCAAGCGAGTGAACGACCGGAGGGAAGGAAAGAGTGCGAACGGGTGAGGACACCGGCGAAGCGACCCCTTGTGCTGTCGGCGCCCCGGCCCAGCGTCTGTCACGGAGACAGTCTCCATGCGCTGCAGCCGCAGACTGGGGGAGACAGCGGAAAGAGCCAGGCCTTTAGCCTGGCAGCCTTAGCGACCGGCCGCATAGGCGGTCGGGCAGTGAAAGCGGCGCCGGCAATAAGCCGGCTGCAAGCGCCTTGCCTTGACCTTTAGCCATCAGACCCTAGCGATAGCCCGAAACCCGCAGGGGTTCGGCGGAGTCTGAGACGCCGGTAAACCGGCGGAACTGACGGAGTGGGGCTGACGACCCGGCACCGCCGGGGAGCCGAACGGGGGCCATAGCCCTTGATCTTCGAACATAAAGAGGATGTGAGCTAAAACAAAATCGACGCCAAACGCATCGCCCATGGCTCAGAAAATAAACGTCAGGGAGAAGATCCGGGCAGAACGCCCGGACAATAATTCAATCAATTGCGCGAAAAATCAGCGCTCTCTCAGGGTGACTTATGATGCTGACATAATCTTTTAGCGCATCCTGACGGTCGATAAGTCCCTGACAGGTCAACGCATATTCGCTTCCCATCTCGGAAACCTTCCAGGCAAGCTGATTCAATACAAACAGGGTCGCTATAATTCCAGCGGCATCGGCCGAGACCTCTGCATCGAAGTAGTTCCCCGGAATACTCAGCCTGTACGTGCCCTCAGTCGGGGCAATGTAGCCCGTTGGCCGGGTTGTTATGATATCCGTCCACGGCGCGACATGGCCGCTTAACCCGCGCGGAACCTCGTAAAAAGCCCACATGCCCCCCTCGTAATTACTGTGTTTATGCAGAAAGCTGATCGCCATACTCTCACCCAGCGGCGTCGCAAACAGCCTCGGAACAAAGGCCAAACGGCATCGTGCATCGGTAACTTCGATTTTGGTCACGGATCCCGCATCGGATTGGACGGTATTTACTGAGGTATTCATTGCTTCTCTCCGGCTTCTTTATGGTGCCCCTTTCCGCTATTTATGAGTGCGGGGAGCACGTTGCTGTGACACCAGACTGCCCCGTTCCATCAGGGGCAGAAACAAGGGCGATACCGAGGCCGCAGCGCAAACACCCGCCCCTCGGGAGGGGGGCGAACGGGGGAGGAAGCGGGCGTTAGCCTGTACCCTTGTTGATGAACCGGAACAGGGCAATGTCTGTCACAGCAAAAGTGATCACCGCCGACAGCACGTATAACAAGGCTCAGAGTGAAGCCGTTGGCAACGGCTTTCCTTAGCGGCCGCCAATGGCGGCCAGTGAAAGCGATCTATCCTTCCGCTTTGACGATATCAATCGCGTGCTGGATAGCATCCCAGTTGATCCCAAAATTGGCATCATGGTTGTCATGAACGATTTCCATCGCCGCCTCAATTTCGCAGGCAGTCAGCGCACCGTCTAACTCAAGAAAATCATCATCCAGCCAAAAACTGCCCACACACAAAGCGTCTTCGGGATAGCGTTTTAAACGGGTAATCAGCCCTGCAATCGTCATTCGTTCAAACATTGTGGTATTTCCTTTTGTGCCAAAAAGCGCCCCAAAGGGGCGCAACCGCCGTATTACCCGCCGTAATTCGGGACGTTACCTAACACATATTCCGGGCCAACAACCTCGGCGTAACCGTATTCATCACGCTCTTCTGACCATTCCAAATCGTCACTGGCACTGTCGATATATTCACCACATGCATAGACGTGATAACCGCAGAACCCCTCACCTGCCTCACTGAACGTATGAATGACGTGACAGGAAAACTGTTTACTCAGCGCCCGGATATCGGCACATTCCGGAGGAGCCCACCGTGTATCAAAATCAATCTGCACAGTCCCTTCAAAGGCCATCACATCGACATCTGCCTCGTTGAAAAAACTCACCTCCCCTTCGTCCCGGGCAAAATCGGTCACGGCGGTCAGTTGGTCTGGGTTTCCAGTCACGATAATTCGGTTTGCACACCAGTTAGGCATCATTCTTCTCCAGTCAGGTTATCGGATATCGGCTTGCGCCGTAGCCAAAACACAGACGTGCGCAAAGCGGAGAATGCAGGGGCCGTACCGCAGGCCGCAGCGCAAATGACCGACCGCAGGGAGGGAGTGCGAACGGGAGAGGATACGGGCAACGCGAACCCTTGCAGGCGTAGCGGCACGGCTACGTTCGGGCTACGGCGTAAGCCCAGGCGACGCCATATCATTTTGATCCCCGCCTGCAGGGCGGAAAAAGGGAGAAAGCGCGGAGGTTAATATCAGGGGATCGGTCGCGGCCGGTTCGAGGCCGGCAGTGACCGTTGGGAGGAAAAAGGAAAATGACAAGACAGACGGGAGCGCGATGTTTCGGGGCCCCGGCCCTGCCGGGGATCCTTTTCGTGGCCAGCCCTGGCCACCATAAACCCTGTGCTAGTTCACGTCGATATTGACCAGTTGATCCAGCACCTGCAGTAGCCTGGCACACGGATAGGTTGACCAGACCGGCAACAACGTGGCCAGCGTAACGGCCTGGGCGGCCAGCATCAACCGACGCGGCAAAGGCCCCTGCTCATAGTGCTTGACGGTCCGCAGCGAAACACCAAGATAATCCGCGGTCTGTTTTTGCGTCCAGCCCAGCGAACCCCGCCAGGCCTTCATACCTGCAGAAGGCATAACAAGCGATACCACGCCTCTGGACTGGGGTGTTATCTGGTCATGCCGCGTCAGCGCCTGCAGTTGCAAGACGATTTGCGGTGGGTCCATCCGGAGCAAATCGGGGAGCAGGCGGATCAACATCAGTGTCTGGATCCCCAGACGCGCCGATCGGGACACGCCACTATTTTCATAGGTTCGGTAAGTCCGTTCTGACACCCCCAGAGCATGAGCTGCATCCTCTTGCCGCCAATGGCTACCAGGACGTAGCGAACGCGCCTCAGACAGCGTAAAATATTGACCGGCACGCCATAATCTCAATTCAAAAACATCCATGCATTGCCATCCTTTCTAAAAAACAGGCAATTTATGCACCCTGAAACGCGATAACAAACACATAATCCGGCAATAATTGCCCCCTTAGAGCAATTTACCCAGTTTCTTGCGCGCCTCTCCCAGGGGAGCCAATTCGCTCGGCTGTTGAACAGGTTCGACCGGAACCACCGATCGACAATCCTCACCGGACAACGCCGTAATCACGTCGCGGATCGCCGCCATATCGGGTTTCCAGCCGGTTGTCTGGCTGACCAGGTTGACCAGCTGTTCGCTGGTCAACTGGCCGTTATACATCGTGGCCAGCAACACCGGTAATCGTGGGTCGAGCTGATGTAATGCCGCCGTTGTGATGATGGCATTACGCAGGAAATCCCCGCGTACTCGCTGCGAAATGGATTCAACCACATCCAGGGCATGGCGATCGGCTTCGCAGTCCAGCTGCAAATAGCTGGTAAATTTACGGCGGGTATCACTGCTGTTATCGCTCACGGTTATCCCTCTTGTTTATACAATGCCATTTCACTCGCCAGCGCCATTTGCGGGCTTTCGACCAGCGTTATACGCTCTGCCGGCAGTTTCCAGGCTTTTCTTACCGCAGATTCTATCAGCGGAGCGCCCCCACCGACCAGCCAAACCCGGTTAACGTGGCGGAATCGCGCCAGTTCGTTCACCACACGATCGCCAAGCCGGGTGATACCGTGCTCTATCGCGGCGATAACGTCATCAACCCGGGAAGCATCATTAATCAGCTGTGACAAAAAGGCGCGATCATGGCGGCGTTGGATCACCGTATCCGCCACATAGGCGCTCGTATCGCTGTCCGCCATACGCAGCGCCGTCAGCGCGGCCTGCGTCACCATCGAAACACCCAGGGTGGGATTACCGTGGATCGCCATCACATCGTCGAACTGCCCGACAATGACTCCGGCATCGAGCGTCGTACCGCCCAAATCGATAACCAGGGACGTTTCCAGCGGCCCGACATTCTCCCGCACCAAGGGAGAAAACACCGCAGGCAGGGATTCTGGCATCACTTCAACAGCCGCCACGGTAAAGGCCTCCCCCTTGTTCAACGTCACAGGCCGAAGCAGATTGTCGATTTTTCGCTGAATATTAACCGTGTTTTTCTGACAGTCTTCGGTATAAAACTCACTGATCGGCAATGTGACGGTCAGCTTAACCGCTTGTGGCTCAACACCACTGTTTAGCAAGGCATGATGCACCGCCAGGAGATTGGTATCACCGTACTGATACTCAATGTGGGTCGTGCTGATCGCCTGTTGGCTGACATCGTCAAAGGTGTACTTTACGCCATCAACGAGATAGTTGAACGTGCGACGGCTGCCGATACCATCGATTTTCCATCCCTGACGGAAAGAATTGGGTGACAAGGTCGTGCGTAAATCCCCCGCCACATACCAGGCCAGTTTCACATTGGTAGAGCCATCATCACAGCAAATATGCATTTCACACTCCTTTAGTTACTCAATTTGAGTATCATTATAAGAAAAACATAGACTACATCAAGATATAGTTACTCATTTTGAGTAAATTTAAATACTCAATATGAGTTTGTTATGTACTCACTCGCGTCGTTACGCATCAAACTGAGTCACTTTATGATTGAAGAACCCCCTACTGGCTCCATTGAAACTCAGCATGAGTATCAATGGAGCTTTATCACGCCGCGGTGTTGTCATTAACGCGAACCGGGCAACACTCTTAACCCACCGACGTCATACAGAACTCGGTTTGTGTAATGAGAAACTCAAGATGACCTTGTTTCTCGAGCAGATGGTCAAAGGTCGGATCGTTCGACGGAAGGCGTTCCATAAAGTCGTCCCCACCACATAACCGGCAGGCGTCATCAAACACGTCGCCACTGTCACGGATCGTCGGATCCAACCCTTCGGCGTAGGCCAATAACCGCTTTCCTTTGGTACGCGCTGCCGCCATCAAATACACGCCTTCATCCTTGACCAGCAGCACATCACACCCCTGTTGACGTGCTTGCGTGATCACCTCAAATGTCTTTTTACCTTTGAAACAAATCTTGTTATTCATAGCGATATCCAATTTTTTAATGGGCGACATTCATCGCCCTGATGATTATTTGTAGACTTCGGCGATGACGGTGGTCAGTGCATTCTGGTTCGACAACGGCTCCAGACGAGCACTCAGCAGGACCAGTTCTGTTGCCAGTAAGCTGGCGGCAACGCTGAGATGTTGATCATGCTGTTTTCGACTATTGATGTAGCTCAGCAGGGCGAATGCAGCATCCGGGTGACTTGCCTCCATCGCGGTAAACCCGGTGGTTTCCGCGTCAAAGTGCCCCATCGCTGTCAGTAATACTGCCTGTCGCCATAACGGAAAATCGGCATAAACACCGGCGGTGTGCAGGTGTTGTCCAAGGTGGAAGAGATCGGCCATCAAATCGCTGAAAACCGAGGTGACATCGCGATCATCGCCCGGGCATCGTTCCAGGAACGCCAATACGGCTTCCGCCGCCCCAGAGACGCGGACCAAAGTGGCCTCCGTCGCCTCATCCTGCAGCGTACTGCTCGTCTGGTTGGTGGCCAGTTCGGCCAGAACTTCTTTCAATAATTTCGTCATAAACCCTCCCGTTTCGACTTCTTTCTGGTGTATACCCCTTTTGGCTCTTTGCCGGCGCGGGGTGACTGGCGCCGTGACAACATGACCGGGACGGGGTATCAGCTGACGATGCAAGGGCGGGACCGCAAGCCGCATGCGCAAGCGAATGACCACCGGGAGAGAGTGCGAACGGGTGAGGATACCGGCGAAGCGTACCCTTGTGACGGCGGCGCCCCGGCCCAGGGTCAGTCACGGGGACGGACGCCTTGCGCGTAGCCAGGGCTAAGGGAATACACCAGAAAGGACCAGGCTTTTTTGCCTGGCGGCATCAGCGAACGACCGCACAAGCGGTCGGGCAGTGAAAGCGGCGCAGGCGACAGCCTGCTGCAAGCGATGGGTGCATTGGTTCCTGCCGGCTCAACGCCGGTTGGAACCAACAGGGCGGCAAAAACAGAGAAAAAGGGGGCCATGCCCCCTTTCCCTTAAACAGCGTGTAACACCGCCTTGAATTTCGTGATCATATCAACCAGGCGAAGTCGTTCGCTCCAGTCGTTGGCGTAATACATCGGGGTATGCCTGACTTTAAACATTTTCATCGTCAACGTATTTCCGGTATAGACCGAGGCCGGTAATCCCAAGAGCGCAAGCTGGATAAAACACATATCCGCAGCCAAAGGATCGATATCGGTACAACGGATATAAAGCGCTTGTTGCGGGTTATACCCTTTAGAGAGCAGGTGTTCAGCAGCGGCGATCACCATGCCGCCCGAACCACTGGCAGGTTCATCCAACGTGATAAACGGGCGATGTTCCAGCTCTTTAACATGGTCCCCGAGTGTCAGGGCGGCAATGAGTCGTGAGACTTCGCACGGCGTGAAGAATTGCCCCATCGACGACGAGCCAAATTCAAGCTCCATAAATATCCCGCCCAGCAGGTCATCCATTCCCCCTTCCATCGCGTCGATTAAGAAACAAAAAAGTTGCTGCATCCTCTGCAGATCTACAGCCTCGTATCGCTTACAAATCTGAACCGCTTCTTCCCTGCCCTCCTCTGACCGTACTCGCGCCAAATCGAGTTCGTTAGCAGCCAGGCGAATGAAGTCGCGGAAAACATCGAGACGACGGTGATAGGTCGCGATAACAGAGAACGTTTTGATGAATTGTTTTCTGGCTTCGCGTGGCGTCAAACGCGGCGCACGTTGAACCGGGGTTTCAGGGGCTAACAGTGCATCGAAGGAAAGTTGGTTGCTCATGGTGTGTCTCCCTTGGGAGGCAAGAACTCATTTTCTCGCCATGGCGCAAAAACAAGGCTCGCCAGTCAGGGATGTGGCAGGTACGACGGCCGAAGCCGCATGCGTAAACGAGTGGAACAACGTGAAAGGAGTGCGAACGGGTGATGCCGGCGGCGCCAGCGAATACTTGCCACAGACCAGCGCGAGGCTAGATTAAGCGCGGCGAAACATGAGATCTCGCGCACCATCACACAACAATTAAAGTAATATCATTTTAATATCATAACAATCCAATAAAACAGGCTTGACACACAAACCCAAAAGACTATTATTTAAACCTCATTTCACTATCAAAGTAATATTAAAAAAAGGTAGAAACGATATGATTATAACAGTAGGAAACACCAAGGGCGGGGTAGGCAAAACCACTTTGGCAGTAAACATCGCTGCAGCACGAGCACAACAGGGTCGAGATGTATTATTGATAGATGGGGATCGACAAGGCACGGCTCAAATCGCTGTTGGCATAAGGGCAAATGATGATTCGCTGCCAGGTATCGCCTGTGTGTCTTATCCCGAAGGACCGATCCTTCGTGCTCAAGTGCTCCAGCAAAAGATGAAATATGATGACATCATCATTGATGCCGGTGGCAGGGACTCCACAGCGTTACGTGCTGCTTTAGTGCTATCCGATGCACTGTTGGTTCCATACCGTCCTGGAAGCTTCGACGTTTGGGCTCTTGAAGACATATCTGCACTGATCAAAGAAGCGCGGAGTGTGAGAGATGGGTTGAACGTTTTCGCTATTATCAACGCTGCCGACTCCAATCCACACTCGATTGATAATCGAGAAGCAGCAGAAGTGATTGCAGACTTCCCAGAACTGACACTAATCCCCAAACATATTGTGGCGCGTAAAGCGTGGTCGAATGGGGCAGCATCAGGGAAATGTACGCTTGAAATGAAACCAAGGGATCCCAAAGCTGACGCTGACCTGGAAAGATTAATATCAATCTTATTTTCATAGTCATTTAACACTATTTGAATATCAAAGTAATATTAATAAACGATTAAAGAGGTAATAAATGGCTATTGTAAGACCCACGAAAAAACACACTACCCCTGCTGAAGACAGCGCAGCAGAAGCCTTTATAAATTCGGCTCCAGATGGCGCGGCAACGCGAAGAAAGGGCGTAGTAAAGGGCAAACGCCAACAGATCACGTTAACGATAGATCCTGAGATTTTGGACCGGCTCGATGTGAAAGCCGCTGAAGATGGAGTGTCTCGGGCTGCGCTCATCAACATCGCAATTCGCCAGCTATTGAACCGAGGAGCCACAGTTGGAGGCGGGAGTTAATTAACTATCATTTTAATATTAAAACGCTATGAAAACAGGGTTGTTTGAATTGCATTTTGGATGGTAATTGAGAGGAATAACCAATGACACACGAAGTTATGGAAAAAATCATTGCCCTGGCCGATTACCAAAATATGATTAGCCCTGGGAGCCACCCAGCAAAGGGGCAATTCGTTGTCACCGGCACAACCCGCGGCGATAACGCAATACGTTTGGGTTATTGCATTCAGGTTCGAAAAGGCCGCGGTCAATTCGGCTCTGACATGGTTTTTCTGCGCCATCCGGACGGGACAATAAACACGCATGAGAATCAGTTCTATCTCAGCATGACAGACGTACAAATTCAGCTTGCTCGTTCGGTCTTCAGCATCATGCCAGAAGATGAAGATGACTCACGGGGCTATTGCTGCTGCGGAAAAATCCGCGAATTCGGGTTCGTTGTCGAAAACTCAGGTTCAGTACAAACACCTGATCACCCGTTTGTGATAACGATCTCTAGTGAAAACGCTTAACAGAATAGTTAGGAATATCAATACACTAATCGCCAATCAAAGCAAGATTACCACAACATCAAAAAAATATCTTTTAGATATCATTTTAATATTAAAATGATATCTAAAAAAACAATTCAGTTTTTAACGTGAAGCAGTAAAACTTTCTCCGCAAACCCCTCGTCCAGCACATAGAAATAACACTCCGGGACGTTAAGTACACGTGCCAGTGAGCACATAGTCGTAAAGGACGGGGTGTAGGTACCACTCTCGTATTGGGAGATCCGCGAACGAGCAGTGGCTTCATCAATACCCGCCAGTACGCCCAGTTTCTCTTGTGTAAGCCCAGCCCGGAGGCGGGCGCTTTTCAGTCGTTGGGGAACCATGGTCAGCCGTCATAGAAAGGATTGACGACATGTTTAGCATCACTTAACATCAGACTTGTTTAGAGTTACTAAACACCGAGACACCAACCATGCAGTACGCCAGGAAACACCAGGGAAAAAAGGCCGGTCATTGACCGGCCTGTCTTTTATTGGCATTCCACACACCAGTCATTCTCCGGGGATCTTTCAGTATCGCCACAGCGTCCACTCCAGGCATCGAGAACTGGTCGGGGATATAGTGGAGCAGGACGATCACTTCCACGACAAGCAGTCCGGGTGACCCCATGTTCGAGCGCCAAGGCTACTGGGTAATCGATATTCACCAGCATCGACGACGGCACGTTATAGTAGGCTACCGCATGCAGGAGCTAGCCAAGAATGATAGGAAAGATCATTGATGCTCCTTGAGAAGTGCCACGCGAAACTGGCGCCGTAACGCCCCACGGTACGATACCAGTTTTACGCAGCACAAACTTTTATGAATTGTACCAATCCCACAGGAAGATTGCCCCAACGGCCGCATACGTCAGCGCTAACCTCCGACGTGCATAGGTTTGGAAAAATCAGTCGGAAGTGAAAAAGTGTCGTAAAAATGAATAAAAATCGCTGTTCATGAACTGATTGTCAGTTTCAAAATACCATTTTTTTACTAAATAACATATTGAATAATAATGATATTTAATCATAATTTAATCATTTCAAAAGTCACCTGTATCTAGATAAGACGGTTTTTGCTAAGTACAATTCAAAAACGTTATCGAACAGGAGGATTTATGAACACTCTCTACTTAGTAATTTATCTTTTCATCGAACTTTCAAAAGTTGCGGACAAGCTTATTCCTCTATTTACCAGCGCATCTTTGTTAGTTGCGTTAGTGACAGTGCTGACCCTTTTGTTCAAAGGAAAAGCGTAATGGCGAAAAAACTCTGGATAAAAATGCCCACAAACTGGATTCACAAGGAAGGCTTGCGAGCATTTGGTTGGTCAGTCCGTTCTGTAAAAGTAAGCAATGCACATAAAATCGCGGCGCTGCAATTGTATGTAGCGATAGCTATGACATGTGAGGATATGGAGATAACTAACCAAGAGGGGACGTCGCTAACCTGTTTCGCGTCATCACTAACTTACAACAGGCTGCAAGTGATGACAGGACTGAGTAGAGCGTCAGTTGCTGGCGGTCTGTCACTTCTTGAAAACAACGAAATCATTAAGGTTTTCAGAGAGGGGAGGAAAAATTACTACAGCCCGGCTGACTATAACGGAGTCAGCGGGTGGTGTAAGGTTCCGTATCGCAGACTACTGAATGACCAGGGTAATGTGACAGCTTTTCACGCATTTAAGTTACGAAGGAAAGCCGAACTGCATGCCCTGAAACTGTATCTGTACCTATGCTATGCACGTCCTAACACGTCTCACTTTACGATGGCCTCCTATGAAGCCATCAATAAGGCGACAGGTATTCCTGAAAAATGTATCCCAGCGGCATATACCGTTCTGGTTGGCACGGGACTACTTTCACACATAGATAAAAGTGCCGAGGAAGGGGCCACAAACAAAAGAATGGCAAACTCCTACTACATTACCGGCTATAGGGATCTGCTCCAAAATTTTTAACGTGTGCAATAGAAAGGCCCAGCGTAACTCACTAAGCATCACGATGAGATTACTGTCATGCTGAATACCGCTGGCTAACATCAAGTTTAAAAAACCAAAGTTAGGCACGGTTTTGGCAGAAAAACACAGAGCAGATACATAGAGGATCAGAGGCTGTCACGCCAGAAATCGGCGCTAAAATTATTCAGCCTACCTGTCGTTGTCTGATACGAGTCAGGGATCAATGCACCGTCTCTCCCTTCTCTAAAATATTGCTGCACTGATTGGAGCCCTAGCGATTTTAGATGCTCCCACTCATGAGACAACTCACTTTGCCTATTTTGCTCTTGTTTAGCCGCACTGAGTTTGCGGGCCGGATGTGGGGATAAGTAGTCCGGCCGCAAGTCAGCATTGTGTAGAAAAGTGATGCTGCTGTATGACCAGTCATCCTCTACAGACTGGCGCCAGTGGTAACAAACCCTAACCGTCAAACGTTCACTAAAATGAAGTGGCCATAGAATTTGCTCGTCGATGCCAAAGAGCAGTGCGTCGACTTCTTCCACATCCACCCTCGATTTCATCTGACTTACTGCAAAGGATAAATTATCGCCAGCTTTACGGGCTGAGTACCCCGTTTCTTCGCGCTTTTTCGTGGATTTAGCCCTGCCATGTGCAGAAACAGCATTTTCAAAGTTTGATAATTCTCGGGCCACATACGAACCGCACCTGTAAAGCTGGAGGGTTTGAAGAGGGTAAGTCCTTTCCTCTCTCAGGCTTTGCCTTATTAGCTGATCCAGCAGCTCAATATCTATCGCTTTAAGGGCATTTTTCACGTCTCGTGGGGTATTTATCTCACTCATCAAATTTATTCCCTTCTTGCCAAGAAGATCCATTGGAGAGTCTACTCCGCTGGTTTTTTAGTTAGTAATGCAATCATGTTCCTTTCAGCATGGCAATAGCGTCAAGTTCCGGCATCGAGAACTGCACCCGGTGCCGTGCCGCCACATCCAGCGCAAACACCTTCGTATAGACCTCCGTGGAGCTGATCGACTTGTGTCCCATCAGCGCCTGCAACACCTTGAGTGGAATGCCGGCATACAGCATATGCATCGCGTAACTGTGCCGGAAGGTGTGTGGGGTGACCGGCACAGAGAACGTCACCCCGTCGCACGCAGCGGCGTCTACAGCCTCTGCCAGCCAGCTGCGCACCGTCCGATCGGTGATCGTCCACAGACGTACCTTCTCCATGCGGCCGGATTTGGGATTACGACGTTCCTGCGGAATTTTCAGCGTGGCCACCATCGTCTGCAGCTGCGCGACGTACTGCGGATCGGACAGCGGTACCAGGCGGTGTGCGGAGTTACCCCCCGGAAGTCGGCCAGCCGTTCGGGCGGCTTTTTCCGTGCGTTGCTTGAGCGTGGCCAATTGCGCGAACGGGTAGGGGGGCGCCAGTGAGAAATTCTCGCGCGTCAGTGCCAGCGCCTCGTTGATCCTGGCTCCGGTATTCCACAGGGTGGCTATCAGCATTTTGCGGTGCAAATCCGGCACATAATGGAGCAGGGCGCTGATCTCCGGCGCCAGCAGGTATTTGGGGTAGTCGTCGTGAACCTGCGCCATCTGCCGGAGCGCCAGCGCGGCCGGGTAATCGATAGCCACGGGCAACGGTGCCGGATTAACTGAATGCGAGCCAGGCAGAGCAGGGAGGGGCGGGATACTCATGGCTTTTCCTCGATCGATAACGGCGCCAGCGACTGGGCCATCAGAACAGCCAGAACGCGGCGCCGTTTTCTTTCCTGCCGCCATTCTTTCCAGAGGACGTTCTGGGCCGACCAGGCGGTCGCATCAAGGCGGGTATGCGGGAGGCCCGCTAACTGCCTCAGTCGCCGTGCCTGGATGATGGCCTTGAGTCCGAGACGGGTATACTGGTACTGCCGCGCCTCAAAAAATTCATCAAAGTCGGGGGGAATATGCTCTGCAGAATGAATAGTCCGATCAGCCTCCCCCTGAATCACCGGCAACTCCCTAATACGGTACATTAGCTTTGCGGGTAACACTCGCCAGTCCCCGGCAACAGCTGAATAGTCGAGGACAGGAACAGATATTATCGGAACCGTGATAGCTTTGGAGTTCACGTCACCGCGATCGGTAGCAACTCCAGCACAGCCCTCTACAAATTGCTCAATCAGGAAGACCAGCTCAGTGGCGATAAAAAGACGCTCACTGGCCTGCTTCGCCGCCACTGCTCTTTCCTCCCGCCGGCGGGTAAAGTAGTGGGCCAGGTACACACCGCCCAGTGCCGCGCCGGCGGACGAAACCGCCGTGATGATCTGCGGCCACAGGCTGGCGCTGTCTTTGACGATCTTCACACCCTCAGTGGCAATAAACCAGTCGCCCATGTGTGTTCCTTATTGTTGTCGATAAATCCCGCCCAGCTCTTGCATAAACGTCAACATCCAAGGTCTAAAAGAATCTGAAACCTTGTTGCCCCATCACTGAGATCGACAAAATCCCCCCGCTGCGGGTCTGGCCGTTCGTCAATGGCTTCATTATCGTGGATACGAAGCGCCCATCCTTTTCCTGGAGGGGCATTCCATATGGCCAATACATCACCTGCAGAAGAAAGGAGATTCCTCGATAGAAAATCGCTTCGAATTCTCGATGAATCGCGCAGCCATAAAACGGGGTGAGTAGTTGCGAGATGGTCATACACACAATAAACCGAGTGAAAATAATTAGCGTCAATATCACATGACTTGCACATAAATCCCCATTGAAATTGTCACATCCCGCAATCACCCCAGTAACGATGATCTCCCTCGCAGTTTCCTGCCGTGAACATTACACATCTTATAATAAGTAGGCATATAACCACGCAAGTAAATTACCGGACGCCTGTTTCCGGGTGATCCGACTTTCTGGCTTATGACAACTTTCCGGAAGTGTACCACGGTCGGGGAAGGAGCAAAGTGCCCTTTTTCGCCCCTGCGCGGTGAGTCACGGGAGAAGGATAAGACACAACATATATTATAATATCCAGCCAGAAGTAGCACATGCTGTGCTTGGCGGGGCGATAGGGGAGGGTGGCGATCGGCAGATCCGGGACTACCAGAAATCGGATCTGTACAAAGCAAATGAAGAAAAGGGGAAACATAATCGCTAAATCACTGGACATGTACGGCGTGCGCACGTACAGTTACGGTATCCATAACGCTACAACACAGTATAAACCCGTACCCCAAGCCCAGCAAGAGAGATCCCCATGGAAACGAAAGACCAACGCATAGAACTCCGACTGCCTCAGCAGCAGCTCGAGGATCTGGATAATTTCATTAGCAACATTGAGGGTCAGTATAAGCCGTCCCGTTCAGATGTATTGCGTACGTTTATTGCACAAGGTATTCGCGGGAAATTTACCCCGGCCAGTCAGGAAGCAGAGATGTTTCCCCTGGCCGCGCGGCTGAACCTCTTTTTCCAGCTTTGCCAGCTGCAGCAGAGTAGCAATGTGCTGCCCCGCGCTTTCGATCACCTGCGATACACGATACCGAATTACACCGAAAGCACCGTGACTGCGGAAGCGCTGGTTCGTCAGGTCTATCTCCAGCGTTATATGTGGTTCTTTGAGCTCGACGTGAAGCACCTGCAGTCCATTAATGACCATCTGAGAGGGGACCAAATCCTGTCGCTGATGGATCCTCAGCACAACCAGGAGGTCTGCAATACCCTGGATACGGTGATGGCCATACGTGATATGTTTGCCCGGATAGGCCAGGTGATGGAGGAGGCTGAACAAAAGGCGGGGGACGAACAAAGCGTCAGTGCCGCGCTGGCCCGTATTCGCGGATATGCGACTGATTACGATGTCCCACTCACCTTCAAGGGCTATCCAAACACGGCAGCGTATACACAGCAGATCCAAATGTGGGCCTTAGTTGACTGGATTGACGAAGGGGAAGGCAAGCACACTATCAGCGAATACCGCTTGCGTCAGGATAAGGATATGACGTCCAAGTACGCCATCATGCTGGAGATCTACCAGGACATCTGCAGTAACCACCCATTCAATCTTGACGGGCTGGAGCAGATGGTCAAAAGTCGCCGTTTCGACTGCCACCCACTGAGCGGCCGGTGAACTGAAGGCTAAAACGAGAAAAACCACCGCGAGGGTGGCTTTTCCGAACTACTATTGTCGCGTGAGGCCTGAACTACGGCACACCGCTTTGATGTGCGAATTAAAGCAGATACACGCCACGTATGTCAAATCTTTTTCTGAAGGTAGCGAGAATGAGCCTTGATTTGTTCATTAATAAAGAACGCCTCGATATCTATGTACAACACCTCAAGATAGCTCCGGCTCAGGTAATGCCCGCCTATCACTGGAACAAAGCACTTTGCGGTGCCATGCTTCCGGCACTTCAGTGTCTCGAAGTTACGTTGCGGAATGCTCTTGATCATGCAATTCAGTCGAATCCACCGCCAGCCGCAGTCGCGTCTTCACTATGGCTGACGGACCATAACTGGATATTTGATCTTCCCCGTTACATAGGGAATAAAGCCTTTCCGAAAAGCAATGACCGGTACAAACGACCACATCCTCAAAAGCCGGCACAGCCAAGAGATGCTCAAGGTTTTTTGCTGGATCAGTACGGAAAGCGTGTATTGAAAAACACAATATCTGTTGAAAATCAGGTAAGTAACGCAATTAGTGAAATTGCCAAAACGAGTAAGCTAATCACACCAAACCGTGTGATCTCCGGGTTGTCCTTTGGCTTCTGGACTCAGCTACTTACACGATATTACGAAAATCCTAAGGGTGGGCATAAAACGTTGCTCTGGCCCCATCTCACGCGAACGGTTTTTCCAAATGCTCCGGCTCATTTTGAACGGAAAGAAATCTGCGACCAGTTTTACCGTATTAAGGAACTGCGCAACAGATTGTCCCACCATGAGGCTATCTGGAAGTTCCATCATGATGATCCTCAGACGGGCAAACCGAATTATGGAAATCCTGTTTATGGGGCACAGGCCAGTTGTAGCCTACTGAGAAAGCATTATGACGATATTCTGGATATGATCGGATGGATGAATCCTGACCGGAAAACGAATTTTCTGAGCCACTCGGCAAACCTGCGATTCTATGCGCTGTGTTCTGTAGACGGATTGAACAGTTATATCGCCCCCGAAAAAATCAAGGCGCAGATTAAGGTTACACGCGGGGGTAAAGGTATCAGCAAGTTAATCAGGATAATTGAAAAAAATGAGTTCATAAGGATTGTGAAGGAGGGGCAGACAGTACTCACCATCGGTGCTGACAACTCCTTTTCCATTCCCTGAATGCTTATATTCTCTTTTACTCATACAAACCCGGAGTCCTTCCGGGTTTGCCAGAAAACGGATTGAATAGGCCCGGGTTTCGTAGACACTTTTTTGCCTCATAATGGAGGCTCAATGAAGGAGTGTTTATGTCAGCCAAAAATTTCACTGAAGAATTCAAAATTGAAGCCGTAAAACAGATTAACGAGCAGGGATAACGTTCTGTCAGATAAAAGCACTCTCGTCCCCGAGAAGACAACCCAGTAGGCCATGACTCACGAAGGAACAATGACATACTGCTACCGGCCTCGTCAGGTCAGGCTGCGTGAAACCAAAACCATGTGGATCAGTGAATCCGGGCATCGGTTCAGAAAGTCCACCGGTGCCGCAGTCGGCAGTCGCGTCTGGAGTTCACACCGTCTTGATTTAAGCAGCATCCGCGAAATCCTGCCCGATGAATAATCGTCGGGCCGGGTATCACGGATAACAACCATCAAGGAATGACCGTATGCCTTACTATAATGCAGCGGATATGCGGGCAAGAGCCCGTGATGCCTGGCACTCAGAATGGATCAGCACACGTGGGTTGAAAGCGCGTTTCTGGACAGATAAGGCAATATCTGTGTTTCTCGGCAGGCCTCAGAAAGCGGGCCCGATAATGGCCTGGAAGCGGAAGGACGTGCAGAAGGTCGAGAGTACGCCTGAATTTCAGAACTGGCTGGCAAAGCGGCGTGCCTGGCTTGCGGCACATGGCAAATTACCTGGTGAACAAAAGCCCAGTGCGTAGTCGCGCTGTACGGCGATCTGTGATCGCCGCAGTAACGCAATATTGTCAGATTTGCCCTATAGTTAGGGGCGATCGCCGAGGCGCGGTCTTGTAGCAACCGCTCATTTTTAACCAATGGATCATGACATGAGAAAATCTACGTTTGCCGCTCTGCTGTTACTGTGCCTGACGCCGGCGCTGGCGCTCGGTGCCACACCGGCCCCCCACGCCATCATCAAAACCGCCCCTGTTTATCCTGAACAGGCCCTGTTGAAAAGCACCAGTGGCGTCGTCAAGGTAAAATACGATATCGAGCACGACGGCACGGTCAGCCATGTGCGTATTGTGCAGGCGAAGCCTGCCGGGGTCTTTGACGAGGCGGTGCTGACCGCCATGAAAAGCTGGCGCTTTGAACGCGATCAGCCGGTGAAGGATCGCGAATTTACCATTAACTTCACCACCAAACCGACCAACTCGGTCTATGGCAACGGGGTTCCATTTCGCTGATCGCCCGCAAAGCCGGTACGATGGCAAGCGAGAAAGATGAAAAGGACCGGTGCCCAGGGAGGCGAGAATGACCAAAGCGTATTATTGGAAAAGTCAGGTGTGGGGCGTGACGTACTTTTTTATCGCGCTCTATTATATCCATATCTTCCAGCCCAGCGTGAATGTCCCACTCTCTCTGGTCGCCGCCATCCTGAGTCTGTTGCTGTATCCCTGCGCCAAAAAAGCCATTGAAACGGCCGCCCTGCAGTTCACCAGTGAAGCATTCTGGCACCGTGGGTTGTTCGCCGATACCATCGGCAAAAATGGGGTGCTGATCCTGTATTATGCCTTCTGTTTTGTCATGGCCCTGCCGCTGGGCACCCTGTATCTGCTTGCCCTGTTCCTCCGAAATAAAAAGGCCGCGTAAGCGGCCTTACTTTACGTTAAATACCGGCGGCTTTGTTGACCTTCTCCACAAGCTTTTCATTAACCATCACGCTGACCAAGGTCATGATGATGGCAAAGCCAAAAATGCCCAGCGGCGTACCCAGTATCACGCTGTAGGCAAACGCCGTCAGCGCCGTGGCGGCCATGCCCGCCCCGATGGTCTCCATCTTCACGAAAAGTGGTCTGAAGTTCTGCGTCCGGATCGCTTTAGGCAACTCGACAACGAAGACATCGTAGGCATCGATGACCTTGCCCGTGTAGTTGAACGCCTTGCTGAACTTGGCAAGGTTCTGGGCGATATGCTCTCGGCGCACCGACTCCAGCGCTTTGGCCACCGCTTCGCGATCGGCGACGCTGAATTTCTTGTTCAGCACGTCCTTGTACTTCTCAAACGCCTTCAGCGCCTCTTCCGCATTTTTGAGCGTTTTCCCCTTGGCCGCATCGGCCAGCTCTTTGGCCACCTTGGCGGACTGCTCGCCAAATTTCTCCGTCAGTTCCTTGTAAAAGTCCGCCGTCGTCTTGATGGCGTCTTTCATCGCCTCCTCTTCTTTCTTCCTGGCTTCTTCAGCCTCCCGCGCCTGCCGCTCTGCTCGCAGGGCATTCAGCCGCTTTTCTGCCTCCAATTTTTCTCGCTGAGCCTGTTCAATACGTTGCTGTGCCAGGTTTGCTTCATTTCGCGCCGATACAATAGCAGCCTTGTGTGCATTGACTTTATTACCGGCATCCTCTGCATCGCCCCGAAGTATCGCTTGAGATGTCTTACCTCCTTTTTTCGATAACGCAATCAGCCTGTCCCATTCAGCCTCTAGCGCTGGAAGTTGCTTCTCAAGTTCAGTGGCGCGGCTCTCTGCAACTGACTTCTCTGTACTTGCCGTGTTAATTTGCTGCTGTACTTCATTAAGTTTACGCTGCTGCAATTGCTCATTATTCTGAGCATCCCATTCAGCCTGCTTGCGTTTCGCCTCTTCCTCGGCGCGTCGCTTGGCTTCCGCCTCTGCCGCTTTGCGTTTGGCTTCTTCTTCCGCCTTACGTTTTGCCTCTTCGGCCGCCTTACGTCGGGCTTCTTCGTCCGCCTTACGCTTGGCGGCGTCTTGCTGTTCTTTTTGCCACTGCTGATAGGCATTGGTCAGGCCAGGCACGGCCTCATTGGATTTCCGATACCCGGTGCGATCACTTCCTTTGCCGCCGCCGTTGATCTCGTATTTTTGCGTGATCTCGGTCATGACCTTGTTGTTGTCAAGCCAGAAGCCCGGGGGGATTTGGCCGCGACGGACCGCCGTAAAGATAGCCAGCGGAAGGGTATAGTCTGCCGCCGGGTTTTTGCCGGCATAGCGCCCATCCGAAATGCTGGCGTTATTGCCAAAATTCTGGCCGGCCGGCGGTTTGGCAGCATTGATGATGGAATTCAGTACGCGGGTTGCACTGCCCACACCATCATTCACTAACGATGAATTCTCATAGTTCATGACGACCCCGTTCATCGTTGCGTGGCCCTCGGCATTGATAATGACCTTGCCAAAGCGGGAGGTATGCACATCACCGGGCTTCATGATCACCATATTGATAGTGCCGGTATTGCCACCGCCGCTGTCGCCCCCGTTGCCTGTAGGGCCAGTAGGACCAGGTCGGCTGGGAGGATCGCCGGTCACCGTCATGCTGTCGCCATCATCCGGTGAATGATAAGTAAATTTGGTATTTGCATTAAAAAGCATGGGCTATCTCCGTTGATTAATACTGTACGAATGCACAGTTAAATCGACTGTATAGACCGTGTCTGTCGGGGACAACCCCATGGAGGTCACTCTCGTTTGTGTGCAGGCTGGTACAACATTCATTAAAGAGAATGCATGACCGAATACCCCCGAATCGGTCCCAGCGAGATCCGAGACTGCCGGAAATCGGATCTGCGCGGCGGAAAATCCGCAGATGATATGATAATTAAACAACATACATAAAATCACATCTGATATGATGTTTATCATTAATCACAAAATCATATCTAATATGATGTTTACTCATTCAGTTTAAAATCATTCGTGATATGATTTTTTACTTACCGGACATTATCAGATTGAGCGTGCAGGATGGATCAGGAACAGAACTTTTCTCTCAGCTACGAACAACTGCTGAAGATCACCGAAGACGAAATTAAAAAATGTGAACTCGACGGCAGCAGTGAGTGGAATGCTCATCAATGGATGAAAGCCGACGGCATTGTGCAAATGTGGCACATCCTTGCACTCCAGGGGTTGCCGAAAGACGCCGGATTTGACCGCGTGAAGGCTGACCTCGCGCAGCTGAAATCGCTCATCCGTCAGCGTCGGGGCAGAGCATGACAGCGGTAACCGCCCGCCGTCCGTCGCCGCTGCAGCGGCGGGTGCTGATTGTGCTGGCCGCTCTCAATGCGAAACGTCCGGGGCCGGTGGCGACGAAAGATATTGAGCGGCTGCTGGCGCAGGGCGGTGAGGCCCCGGTGTACGGCAACAACCTGCGCGGCTCCTGTCGCCGGATGGAAGCCGCCGGCTGGTTGCGCACCCTGCGTAACCGGCAGACGCTGCAGCTGGCGGTGGAGCTGACGGACGCGGGCAGGGCGGTGGCCACACCCCTGCTGGCCGGCGAACAGGAACGCATGCTGACCGAACAGCGCGCAACAGAAGTAATGATCCTTCCCCTGGTCCCGGTGAGGCCGTCGGAAGATGCTGGCACCTTCGCAGACGACCGGCTAGTGCAACTAGATAACATCTGGCACATGGCGTGCCGGGGCGATTACGTGGTCCGCCTCGACGGCACCACCTGTCTGCAGCTGTGGAACTCGACCGGACAGGCGACTCGTCTGGAGGGCGATCCCCTGAAGGTGGCGCAGTGGCTACAGGCCTGCCACGATTCGGGCATAGATATCCGTCTACAGATCAATGAAAGCACCACGCCGGAAGAGGGTATGACTGCCGCCCCCTCGCCAACTGACCAGACCGACACCTGGTACCGGCAACTGGACACTGCGTTGCAGGAGCTGGGGATCACCGGCCTGACTGACGAGGAGTGGCGGGCTGTCGTGACACCCGGGGAGGCGCTCCGATCGCTGCCGGCACAGGAGCGGCTGCTGCATATTCTGCGGGAAAGTATGGAGGCGTTTCCGCTCACGGCTGCCTCGTATGAGGAAGATACCGGCGCTGCACTGGGTACCCTGCTGGCCCGTACAGGGTTCACGGTCACCCAGGCACAAGAGCTACGGGAGCACCGCATTCGATGGCCACTGATGAGCGAGGAAGCATTCGCTCTAAAAAAATGATTAAATAAGGAATGTTGGCATGGTGAAATTTTCTTTGCTGGAAAATGCACTGGACTCAGTCGAAACCGGGCTGGAGCACTTTTATAACGCTGCTCGCGAGAATAGAAATCGCGATCACAAGCGCTGCCTGTTAGATCTGTTTCAGGGGGCCGAACTGCTGCTGAAGGCGACGCTGACTCGCCTTGATGACACCCTGATATTTGAGCAATGGTCGATTAAAAAGGTGTGTGGTGATCGGCAACCTACAGAACAGGATCTATATCGTTGCAAAAGTGTGGCGATTGCCGGGCTCATCGAGCTTCTCGAAAAGCATTATCCTGATTCATTCGAGAAAAACAGTTTGAGTTTGCTGAATACACTGGCGCTGGAGCGCAACAAGATCCAGCACTTCGCCATTGAAATATCATCAGAAACCCTGGCCATGATGTTGCGTGAACTTTACCGGACGGTGTACAAACCCGCATTTGCCATTCTGCAGTCGGATGACACCGAGCTGGCGACGTATGATTCAGACATAAAAGAAAAAATAGTAAAGTTTGAGCGGCAGTTCCTGGATATCGATGTCGAGGACGAATACCACCTGGCCATGTGTCCAGTCTGCGAAAGTTGGTCTCATTTTATTCTGTATCGTGGTGAAAGTTTTCCGGTAGAAACATACTGCACCTGCTGCGAATTCAGGTTGGAAAACCTTCGTCCCGAGGACCATCACTTTTGCCCTGAGTGCGACTGGCCAGCAGTCATCTACGTGCCCAAGCATCAGGCAGGGGCCTGCCTTGCTTATACTTGTTACTACAGTAAGGAGGGGGGATTTGTACCGATGGAACCATGTGATTGCGGCGGGTACAAAATGGAAGGACATTGCAGAGAGTGCAATCCTGAATAATAAGGGTAGAAAGCGATAGAGACTGCTCTAGACCAAAACCACAAACCACCCTAAGCCATTGATTAATTTAACATAATCAGTATTATGTGAACTTTTTTAACATTTTCAATGAGTTATATAATTAACTCCTGGTTCGAAATCCCACCATGCCGCTGAAGCTATACTTGGGTCATGTTGACACAAAAGGATCAGCTGCCTATGTGTGGCCGCTTTGCCCAGTTCCATAGCCGAGACGAATTTCTCGCAGCCCTGGCGTCTGATACACCAGTTAGCACCACCGGCGACTGGCGCGCCCGGTATAACGTCGCCCCCGGCACGCCGGTACCGCTGTTCCATCATCATCATGATCAGTTGCAGCTGGCGCCGGTTGACTGGGGATATGCACCTGCCTGGTGGCGCGCCCAGGGAAAACCGGCCCTCATCAACGCCCGCGTCGAAACCGCTGCAAGCAGCCGAATGTTCGCTCCACTCTGGAAACATGGCCGTGCGCTGGTACCGGCATCGGGTTGGTACGAATGGAAAAAATCCCCGGACAATCCGCGACTGAAACAGCCGTATTTCATCTATCCCACCGATCGCAGCCCGCTGTTCTTCGCCGCGTTGTGCGCCACTGATCCGGAAGTGGCTGACAGCTTCGTCATTATCACGGCCGCCAGTCATGACGGTTTGTCGGATATTCATGATCGGCGCCCACTTGCGCTGCCAGCAGCAGCCGCCCGCGACTGGCTCGATAGCCGGTTGATTCCGCCACCGGGTGACATGTTGGCCGACATCTACAGTCTGCAGGCGGAGAGTTTTGCCTGGCAGCCAGTATCTTCAGACGTCGGTACCGTTCGCAACGACAGTGCATCACTCATCGTGGCCATCGATACACCCAAAGTCTGACCCGGCGTTATCCACAGTTTTAGTGGATAACATGTGCGCAAGCCCCCCGAAAAATCATCGTCAAGGGGTATAAAAAACACTCAGAAAATTATTAGATTACGCCGCAACTGGCAGGGTGGCTTAGTTTCAGGCTTGCGTCTGCGTGCGTTTCGTTTATGATTTACTGTATATATATACAGATAAATTATACCTATTATGAACACGTCGAAATTGTATTTATTTTCACCAGTCCAGCCCGTGAAGCTCCCTCTATTTGGAACACAATGCCCTGCGGGGTTCCCCAGCCCTGCCGATGACTATGTTGAGCAATCAATTGATTTAAATGATTTTATAAAACATCCGGCGGCGACATACTTCATCCGGGCTACTGGCGAATCGATGACCGACGGCGGGATCTTGTCGGGTGATTTGCTGATCGTCGATCGGGCGGAAAAACCCGTGCATGGCAGCATCGTCATCGCCGCCGTTGACGGCGAATTTACCGTAAAGCGGCTGCTGCTCACCCCGCGGGTCTGCCTGGCGCCAATGAACCCGGCATACAGCCCCATTTACCCCGAAACCCTGGAAATTTTCGGTGTGGTGATCCACGCCCTCCACTCATTTGGGAGGTGATCATGTTTATGCTGGCTGACGTCAACTCAATGTATTGCGCCTGTGAGCAGGTTTTCCGGCCAGATCTTAAAGGTAAACCATTGATTGTATTATCAAATAACGATGGAACCCTGGTAGCGATCAACAGAGAGGCGAAAAAACTGGGTCTGAAACGCGGCATGCCATTTTTCCTGGCAAAGGACACCATCAGAACACATCAGGTTACTGTGTTCTCGAGCAATTATGCCTTGTACGGTGATATGTCGGCACGCTGCATGACCGTTCTGGAATCCCTCGCGCCGGCGCTGACCATCTACAGTATCGATGAAGCATTTTTGCACGTCGCCGGCATCGATGCCGTTGAGTCATTCGAAGACTATGGCCGGCGCGTTCGCGATACCGTTTTGCAGCAGACGGGACTCACCTGCGGGATCGGTGTCGCCCAGACGATGACGCTTGCTAAACTCGCGAATCACGCTGCGAAAACCTGGCCGGCCACCGGCGGTGTGGTCGACCTGACGAACCGCGACCGACAACGAAAGTTGATGGCGTTGCTGCCGGTCAACGAAGTTTGGGGATGCGGGCGCCAGTTGACGAAAAAGTTGGCCACGATGGGGATCACAACAACGCTGCAGCTCGCGGACAGCAATCAGGCGTTGATTCGCCGGACGTTTGGTGTCGTACTCGAGCGCACAGTACGCGAACTGAACGGAGTTCCGTGCATCTCGATCGAGGCGCTGCCGGCAAAGCAGCAGATCATCGTCAGCCGGTCGTTTGGCCAGCGCGTCACGCAGCTGCAGGACTTGCACCAGGCGGTGTGCCAATACGCAGAGCGCGCGGCAGAGAAACTCCGTCGAGAACGGCAGTATTGCCGGCATATTTCGGTATTTGTGCGAACCAGCCCATTTGCTCCCCACGAGCCGTATTACGCTAACAGCTACAGCGTGCAGCTCATGTTGGCCACGCAAGACACCCGCGACATAGTAGCGGCAGCAGTGAAAGCTCTCAAAGCCATTTGGCGCGACGGGTTTCGGTATCAGAAGGCGGGGATCATGCTGAACGATTTCTGTGACAAACCTGGCCAGATCGATCTCTTCGACGAACATCCACCGCGCGCTGGCAGCGAACAATTGATGAAAGCCGTCGATGGCATAAACCACTCCGGGTTAGGAAAAATTTGGTTTGCCGGCCAAGGGATCAATAAATCCTGGGCAATGCGCCGCGAACTGCTGTCCCCTAGCTACACGACACGACTCAGCGACATTCCCGTCGCCAGGTTGATGTAAATGTGGTAGTGCCCATAAACAACTTGGTTCCCCTCGCTGAAATTGGGCGTGGAACCAGGCGGTAAACTGATAGGGGGCAGTTTGGATATAGAGAATTATTGTACGGTAAGTATATTTTTTGAACAGGATTACCTATAGCAATAGGGTGTACTCCTGCGCTATAGACTGCTTGGCTAGCATTTTTAGCCAATGAGATAACCTAAATGCGATACAGAATGCCCGATAATTTAAATGCGATAATCGCTAATACAAGATCAATAAATTACTCACCAACGTTGGTAAAATAATGCTCTAAACGTACAAAAATTTCCGGTTTTCAAACCGCCCCCCACGGTACTAATAATAGACAATTAAGGGCATTTAATGCAGCGTTTAACTTTTTATATCGCAGCGATGGCGGTAACACTAGCGGGATGTAGCGGGCATTACGTCTCACCCGCAGAAAAGACTGCGGTAGACCAGCTGAAAACAATCACCGGCGATGATGAACTTTGCCAGGCGTTAGCCACGGTTAACAGAGCCCCCGCAAAATCTGGAGGTGTGGCAACGATGCAAAGAGAAGATTTTGATGTTTACTACGCCCAGCAAACCTATTTAAAGCAGCGTATCGCCGCACGCAGTCTGGATTGCAGCAAACCGAAAAAAACGCAGACGGTAGCACCAGCGGAAGAGTTAAGCCCGCGCCAGGAACAAGCGCGCGTCTCTGCGACGTGCAGTGCCATCGCGCAACGTTCAAAATTCGCAGATCCTAACGTCGTTTATGAAATGTGCGTTCGCGGCTACAAAGCGACGTCGAAAAAGTGTAGCCATGATATAGCCGGGTTTACTGAGCAGTCGCAGCAGCTGACCGGAGCAGCGAGAGCTGAATATCTCGAAATAGGGAGCGCATTCCGTGTAGGCTGTAACTTAAAGGTCAGATCTTAAGTGATGAGTTACCAAGGGTCAGTTTGGAAATACGCTAAGCGTACAATAATTTCCGATATCCAAACTGGGGTCCGCCTGGAAAACGGAAATTATCCCACGCTAAGACTGTTTTTTGTACAATTCGGTGTCGACTGTGCGTAATGAGCGGTATTTTCCGGACCCTAGCTTAATATTATTACGCCAGACGTAATCGCCACTCAGATTGATATGTTCCCAGCCCAGGGGAGAAAGATGAGATACCAGTTGATTATTAATCGGAATACCTTTTCGTTTTAGTGACTCAATGGCTCTTTCTATATATACCGTGTTCCATAACGTGATCGCCGCAGTCAGTAACGTCAGTCCACTGGCGCGGTAGCTCTGATTCTCCAGCCCACGATCCCTGATTTCACCCAGCCGGTGCATAAACACCGCTCGCGCAAGGGCATTACGGGCCTCCCCCTTATTCAGCCCTGCCTGTACACGTCGGCGCAGCCCGGGATCACGAAACCAGTCCAGCATAAACAGCGTCCGCTCGATGCGGCCAATCTCTCTCAGCGCTTTGGCTAGTCCATTCTGTTTTGGGTAACTGGCCAACTTTTTAATCATCAGCGATGCGGTGACAGTCCCCTGTTTAATCGAGGCTGCTAGGCGTAATATCTCATCCCAGTGCGCCTCAATGTCTTTGATATTCAGGCTGGTTGTTGATATGACGGACTGAAGCCCCGGATAGCGCTCGGCCTTTCCATGAATAAACAGCCGCTTGTCATGAAGATCCCGGATCCTCGGTGCAAAAGCGAATCCCAGCAGATGCATCAGAGCGAAAACATGTTCAGTGAAACCTGCGGTATCGGTGTAATGCTCGGTAATTTCCAGATCGCTTTCATGATACAGCAGACCATCAAGCACATGGGTTGAGTCGCGCACCCGGCTGATCACTTTGGCGTAGAACGGGCTATATTGGTCTGAGATATGCGTGTAAATCTGCACGCCTGGCTCCTGACCATATTTAAGATTGACCTGACCGGCATAACGCCCGTGACTGCCTACCCGAAAGTTTTGCCCGTCTGACGACGATGTTGTACCGTCGCCCCAGAATGCAGCCAGAGGTCGCGCTTTCTGAGCGTTGACCAGCTCGGCCAGTGCCGCTGAATAGGTTTCATCCCTGATGTACCATGCCTGAATACCTTCGAGTGACGATTTTGTTGCCCCCGGGCAGGACTCCGCCATTTTTGTCAGCCCCAGATTGATGCCGTCGGCCAGAATAGTGGTCAGCAACAGTCTTCCGTCTTTTGGTCTGACGTTATTATTTTTGAGGTGTGCGAAGTGACGCGTAAACCCCGTCCAGTTGTCCACTTCTTCCAGTATCTCCGTAATTTTCGGATGAGGAAGCATGCCATAAACCAAATCGGCAAAGGGGGAAGCCCCCGAAGGAACACTGTTCTCCAGCGGAGTGATTTTTACGCCTTTATCTGAGATATCAACATCGGGCAAATCACCGGCAAGAGCCATCGCGTTAACTTCTTCCAGACGCGATGCAAGAAGCGTCATACGGGCCTGAAGGTATGCCCGGCAATCGGTCTGAACGGCCAGTTGTAACTGGTCATTATGTCGGGATTTCTCAAACTCAGCAGCCGGGATGAGATAATCATCAAAATTTCTGTAGCGGCGCGATCCTTTTACCCATATATCACCGGATCGTAACGCCCCCTTGAGTTCATTCATTACGCAAAACTCGTAGTACTTGCGGTCGATTCCTGAAGGCGTCAGTACCAGTTTTCGCCAGCTTTCAGGGATAAATCCTGTTGGAGCTGCTGGCGGAACTTTACGAAGTTGTTTACGGTACATGTCCCTGATGGTGTCCAGCGCATCGCTGAGTGTCTGCGCGGGAGGTGTCGCGATGAACTGCAATGCTGAAAGCATACGCGGGGCGTATTTACGCAGCGTACTGTATTTTTCGGTGATCAGGTGAAGCGGGTCGAAATTGCCCTTACGGGACAGAAACTGCGTTTCTTCCAGGCTGTTGATGAACTCCTGCCAGGGAAGGACATCTTCTATCGCTGCCCAGGGATCTTCACCGGATTCTCTGGCATGCAGCAGTGCCTGACCGACAGTAACATATTGCTTCAACTTGCTCTGGATGAGTTTCCCCGTCAGCTGAAGCCTCTCGGCTTGTGTGCGTTTTGCCCGACTGAATAGAGTCCCCAGAATACGTTCGTGCAGTTCGATAACCTCATCAGTCAGTGTGGCCTGCGCTTCCTGAATGACGCAAACCAGCGTAGCGTAACGTCTGACATCGGTGAATTTTGCCAGATCTCTGCTGCTCATTTTCCGGCCCTCACGCGCCAGCTTAAGCAACCTGTTCTGGTGAATGGAAAGCGTAATACCATCAGGCAATCCCAGCGCGGCGATGGAATTAAGCCGGTCGATATGTTGCAGCACGTTCTTACCGTTGATTTTACCCGGAGGCTGAAGTAACCATGCCAGGCGGGAAGCTTGTTCACCCTCTGATTTGAGCAGACTGTCGAGTGCTGATTTATGCTGCTTTTCCAGTTGTGCGGTAAGTGCTGAAAATACCGCTCTATCAGCGAGCGTGACGGCTTCGGCAAGCGTCCGTTCGATCACATCAACAGAAGGGAAAATAACATTATTGCTATGTAGCCAATTGAGCATTTCTTCCGCCAGCATAAACCCTTTGTCTGTTCGCATCGCATAGGGATGCAGATGCCGGATACAGTCTTTTTGCAGTGATCGGCTGAACGGAGATAATTTCAGGTATCGATAAAGCTCAGTCAGATGTTCCCAGCGGGTTTGCTCTCTTGAAGCATATTCCGGCCATAAATCAGGCTGAAGCTTCAGTCGGGAAGCGATTCTGGATATGACGCTACTGTGAGGGACATTGCTTTTGTCCGGAATAAATCCAGGTCCACGCAGATAACAGAGTAATACAGCAAAGCCCAGGCGATTTGCTGGCCGCCGGTGTTTATTAATGAGTGCAATATCCTGTTCATTCAGAAAACACATTCGGGTCAGAATAATTTCATCATCTGGAATAACCAGCAAGCGCTCCTGCTCTTCACTGCTCAGTATCTGTCGCCGTGGCATAAATGCTTCCCTCGCGTATAGTTTCCATATGTTATGGATTGGCTATGACCGAAACCGGTCGGTTTCGTACGCCTCGCAAACAATATGTCCGAAAGTCAGCGAAATTTGTTTCGTACATACGTTATAATTCGGACACCCTTTGCGTACGGAAAGTTTCCTATGTCACGAGTTTTTGCCTACTGTCGGGTCTCCACTCTGGAACAGAATACAGAAAACCAGCGCCATGAAATTGAAGCGGCGGGTTTTGCCATCAGACCCCAGCGGCTGATTGAGGAACATATAAGTGGTTCGGTTGCTGCCAGCGAAAGACCAGGGTTCATCCGGTTGCTTGATCGAATGGAAAGCGGTGACGTATTGATTGTCACCAAACTTGACCGACTCGGCCGTAATGCGATGGATATCCGAAAAACAGTTGAACAACTGGCTACTTTAGATATCCGTGTTCATTGTCTCGCTCTCGGAGGTGTGGATTTAACCAGCCCGGCCGGAAAAATGACTATGCAGGTGATTTCAGCTGTGGCTGAGTTTGAGAGGGATCTGCTGATTGAACGCACACATTCAGGGATTTCTCGGGCAAGATCAGCCGGGAAACGCTTCGGTCGTCCGCCCATCTTGAGCGAGGAGCAAAAAAAAATAGTGTCAGAGCGCCTTAATTCCGGGGCCAGTATCAGTGCGGTTGCCAGAGAATTTAATACCACCCGGCAAACCATACTCCGGGTAAAAGCAGGACAGCAATAATACTGAATGTGAATAAAGCCCATAACTGGCCAGGCAGTTGAAACTGTTCTTGAAGTAAACATCTGGAAAGCATGAAACATCATTCTATCCACAGGGAGCAGTGGCTATTATAATCGAATTTCGATAACGAAATTCGATTATAATAGCCAATAAAACCAGCAATCAGGATCTGACCATGAACGATACTGCCAGGAATGATCACAGCCCCTGGGCTGTCTTTCTGATTTTCTTCCGACTTGGCCTGACATCCTTCGGCGGCCCAATTGCCCATCTGGGTTACTTCCGCGATGAGTTTGTGACGCGACGGCAGTGGTTGACCGAGCGCAGCTATGCAGATTTGGTCGCTCTGTGCCAGTTCCTTCCGGGACCAGCAAGCAGTCAGGTTGGTATAGCGCTCGGGCTGTCCCGGGCCGGTTATACCGGGGCGCTGGCAGCATGGGCCGGCTTCACGCTACCGTCAGCAGTTGCACTGATCCTGTTTGCGCTGGGGATGACCAGTTACGGGGATGTGATGCCCTCTGGTGTATTGCATGGGCTGAAAGTGGTAGCCGTTGCGGTGGTCGCGCAAGCTGTATGGGGCATGGCCCGAAATCTTTGCCCGGATATACCGCGTATTACTGTCATGGCAGTGGCAACCTGCTTTGTGCTTCTTGTGCCATCGGCCTGGGGACAGGTGGGAGTAATCGTCACTGCGGCTGTCACTGGCATGTTACTGTTCAAACCTCAGCAGACGACGGTACATGATCCGCTGCCCGTTTCAATACGGCGTCGCGTCGGATTGTTCTGGCTCACGCTGTTCTTTGTGCTACTGACAGGGTTACCATTGCTGACGGCGATATTCCCAAATCCGACGCTGTTAATGGTAGAAACTTTCTACCGGACCGGATCACTGGTTTTTGGTGGCGGGCATGTCGTGCTGCCATTACTGCAGACTGAAGTCGTTCCTTCTGGCTGGGTCAGCACTGATACATTCCTGGCTGGCTACGGCGCTGCCCAGGCCGTTCCTGGACCGTTGTTCACTTTTGCAGCCTTTCTCGGGGCTTCGATGAACCAGGTGCCTTCTGGCTGGCTGGGTGGTCTGGTTTGTCTGCTGGCAATTTTCGCACCGTCCTTCCTTCTGATTGTGGGAGCATTGCCGTTCTGGGAAAGTCTGCGCCGCAATATCCGTACACAAGCAGCGTTGCAGGGTATTAATGCAGCCGTAGTTGGCCTTCTGCTGGCAGCTCTCTATCAACCAGTATGGACGAGCGCAGTTCTCGCTCCGCAAGATTTCGGCCTTGCCCTTGTGGCACTGGTCGCTCTGATGTTCTGGAAACTGCCGCCGTGGCTGGTCGTAGTGAGTTGCGGTGTTGCGGGTTGGTTGTTGAGTTTAGCACTGTGAGGTTCCGGGCGTGACCGACAAAGATCTTTACGGCGGGATGATCCGTTTGCACATCCTGCATCATGCAGCCAAAGAACCCGTCTTTGGTCTGGGCATCATTGAGGAATTGCGACACCACGGTTATCAACTCAGCCCGGGTACCCTGTATCCGATGCTGCACGGTATGGAAAAGAAGGGGTATCTCACCTCACGACATGTTCAGGCCGGTCGACGAAGTCGGCGAGTATATGAAATCACCGGACAAGGGCACATAGCGCTAACGGACGCCAGAAACAGGGTGAAAGAGCTGTTCGGTGAACTTGTTGAAGGCAAATGATATGCCTATGGTTTTAGTCCGGTCTGCCGTCTTCTGAAAACGACAGACACATGTAAGATTATCCGCTGCCTGGCAGAAGGAGACTTTGTGAAAACGCTCATGGTGTGTATTTATACGATCAGAAGGCGTTATATTTTTTCCTGATTGACGCGGTACGAAAGTTCCTGATGACTCTCTTTTCGTTCGCTGTAGCGATCTGCAAGGTAGCTGGTTTGTCCCCTGAGCAGCAACGTAATTTTAAACAACTCCTCTGCGACATCTACGATACGGTCGTACCATGAGGACGGCTTCATCCTTCCGTTCTCATCAAATTCCTGCCAGGCTTTCGCCACCGAGGACTGGTTGGGAATTGTGAACATCCGCATCCAGCGGCCCAGAATGCGCATCTGGTTCACGGCATTGAAGGACTGCGAACCGCCGCAAACCTGCATCACTGCAAGTGTCTTGCCCTGCGAAGGACGAACCGCGCCTTCACTCAACGGTATCCAGTCGATCTGCGCCTTCATCACCGCGCTCATAGCCCCGTGCCGTTCCGGCGAGCTCCACACCATCCCGTCACACCATCTGACCAGCCCGCGTAGCTCGGAGACTTCAGGGTGCGTATCCGGGGCATCATCCGGCAGGGGTAAACCGGAGGGGTTAAAGAATTTCACCTCCGCGCCCATCGCCGTCAGCAGGCGACCTGCTTCCTCCGCGGCAAAGCGACTGTAGGAGCGCTCCCTTACTGAGCCATACAGGATCAGAATCCGTGGGGGCTCCTGCAGGTGCAGACGTTCGGCAATATGTTGATCAAAACAGTCAGTATTCAGGGCTGGAAATTGTTCCATTTTTCTCCTCCGGAGAGAACAGGTGATTTTAAAGTTAATATATATGATCTAACATATGTGTATTCTAAAGGGAACGGAGTGAAAAATGCTACAACCTGTTCAGCTTTTCAAAATCCTGTCGGATGAAACACGGCTAGCCATCGTCATGCTTCTCCGTGAGTCCGGAGAATTGTGCGTCTGCGATATCTGCGTTGCCACCTCCGAATCGCAGCCCAAAATTTCGCGACATATGGCTATCCTTCGCGAGGCTGATCTGGTTATTGACCGTCGGGAAGGCAAATGGATCCACTACCGTCTGTCACCCCACATACCGGCGTGGGCAGCTGAGATAATCGCAACGTCCTGGCAGTGCCTGCGAGAGGATGTGCGTGAATGGCTGCAAAAAGCGGCCTGCACCTCCTGCTGAGACAGGTAAACACATTTACTTAATCATATATTATGGAGTCTGTGATGCTTTTAGCAGGGAGTATATTTTTACTGACGCTGGTACTGGTGATCTGGCAACCCAGAGGCCTGAGTATTGGCTGGAGCGCGAGTATCGGGGCTGTACTGGCTCTGGGAACTGGTGTCATCCATATCGCTGATATTCCCGTTGTCTGGAATATCGTCTGGAACGCTACAGCGGCATTTATTGCGGTCATCATCATCAGCCTGCTGCTTGATGAGTCCGGCTTCTTTGAATGGGCCGCACTGCACGTTTCCCGCTGGGGTAACGGACGTGGCCGCCTGCTGTTTACCTGGATAGTGTTGCTCGGTGCCGCTGTTGCTGCGTTGTTTGCCAATGACGGCGCTGCGCTGATTTTGACACCGATTGTGATTGCGATGCTGCTCGCTCTGGGGTTCAGCCAGGGAGCGACACTGGCCTTTGTCATGGCGGCTGGATTTATTGCGGATACGGCCAGCCTGCCGCTCATTGTTTCTAACCTGGTTAATATCGTCTCGGCGGATTTCTTCGGCCTGGGCTTTACGCAGTACGCCTCCGTTATGATCCCCGTGGATGCGGCAGCGATTGCGGCCACGCTGATCATGCTGCATCTCTTCTTCCGCAGGGATATTCCGGCAACGTATGACGTTTCGCTGCTGAAGACGCCTGCCAGTGTGATAAAGGATGCGGCAACGTTCAGGGCGGGCTGGATTGTCCTGTTATTGCTGCTTGTCGGTTTCTTCGTTCTGGAGCCGCTGGGGATCCCTGTCAGCGCGATAGCAGCTGCTGGCGCAGCAGTACTGTTTATCGTGGCGAAAAGAGGTCATGGCATCAACACAGGGAAAGTCCTGCGCAGTGCGCCATGGCAGATCGTGATTTTTTCGCTGGGCATGTACCTGGTGGTCTATGGCCTGCGCAATGCCGGGCTCACGGAGTATCTGTCTGGTGTACTGAACCTGCTGGCAGAAAAGGGGTTATGGGCAGCAACGTTCGGCACCGGCTTCCTGACCGCGTTCCTGTCGTCGGTGATGAACAATATGCCGACGGTGCTGATTGGCGCGCTGTCGATTGACGGGAGTACGGCGACTGGCGTCGTCAAAGAGGCAATGATTTATGCCAACGTGATTGGCTGCGATTTAGGCCCGAAAATCACCCCGATTGGCAGTCTGGCAACCCTGCTTTGGCTGCATGTGCTTGCCCAGAAAAATATAACGATCACCTGGGGTTATTACTTCCGCACCGGCATTATCATGACTCTGCCCGTGCTGTTTGTCACTCTGGCCGCGCTGGCGTTGCGGCTTTCCATCACTTTGTAATGAGATAAAGATATGAGCAACATTACCATCTATCACAACCCGGCCTGCGGCACTTCACGCAACACGCTGGAGATGATCCGTAACAGCGGTAACGAACCGACCATTATTTATTATCTCGATACGCCACCGACCCGTGATGAGCTGATTAAACTTATTTCAGATATGGGAATTACGGTGCGTGCATTGCTGCGTAAGAATGTTGAGCCTTATGAACACCTGGGCCTTGATGAAGAGAAATTCAGTGATGAGCAGTTGATTGATTTTATGCTTCAACATCCGATCCTGATTAATCGGCCGGTAGTCGTTACGCCGCTTGGCACTCGTCTTTGCCGCCCTTCAGAAATAGTGCTGGATATTCTACCTGAAGGTCAGAAAGGAGCGTTTACCAAAGAGGACGGCGAAAAGGTCATTGACGAAACGGGGAAGCGGGTTAAGTAACCTGTTTTTTTCGTCTCATTTTTATCGTATTCGGGTGTCTGTCTGTACCATGCAGACGCTCGCTTTTTGTAATGCCAGCTAAAGAAACAGGCTTAACGAATGGAAGGGACTTCCCCTAGATATGCGCCTGATTAACTTTCGTGCAATCATAGGATAAACATTGACCCAGAGGGATTCGTTATGACCATCACCACTGTCGGTATCGATCTTGCTAAAAATGTGTTTGCTGTTCACTGCATTGACCAAAATGGTAAAGCTGTTCTGGTTAAACCCAAGGTGTCGCGTGCAGCACTTTCTGAACTCATCGCAGGTTTACCTCCCTGTGTCATTGGAATGGAAGCCTGCTCGGGTGCCCACTATTGGGCAAGATTATTCAGGCAGTATGGCCATGATGTCCGGTTGATGGCTCCGAAATTTGTCTCACCCTATCGCATGGCGGGTAAGACCGGGAAAAATGATGCAGCTGATGCAATAGCTATTTGTGAGGCAGTGCAGCGGCCGCATATGCGCTTTGTACCAGTCAAAGACGAAAGCCAGCAGGCAATGCAATGCTTACATCGGACAAGACAGGGATTTATCCAGGAAAGAACAGCAACGTATAACCGTCTTCGGGGCCTGATATCTGAATTCGGGGTTATTGCCCCACAAAGCACTGATGCTCTGCGTCATGTTGTTTCTGACCAGAAGGAAACTCTGCCAGTACAGGTCAGGCTGTGCATTGATGATCTATTGACACATGTCACTAATATTGAAGAGAAAATCGCCGAATATGACAGGGTATTATCTCGTGTGGCCAAAACAGATCATCGCAGCCAGCAGTTAATGGAACTGAAAGGTGTTGGGCCCACCACAGCGAGTGCGCTGGTCGCCAGTATTGGCAATGCCCATGATTTTAAGAACGGGCGCCAACTGGCAGCCTGGTTGGGGCTAACGCCATCACAATACAGTAGTGGCGGAAAATCAAAGCTTGGCAGGATAACAAAAGCGGGTGATGCCTATCTGCGAACCCTACTGGTCCAGGGAGCCCGTTCTGTAATGGTAGGGGCAGAGAATAGAACGGACCCGTTTAGCCGTTGGGTCTGCTCGTTGATTGGTAGGCGGGGATACTGGCGTGCTGTCGTTGCAATCGCCGCCAAGAATGCGAGGTTGTGCTGGGCATCATTACATTACGGCGATGACTTCAGACTGTATTCAACAACATGAAAAATTTAACTGAGTAGTAACTGAACTGTAAATTGTTGATGGTAAAGGGTTAGACCCCCGTGAGAAGTATCTGCATATCCTACTGGATATCACTATCCGATTAACGAAGGAGGATCTCACGAGCGTCTTTCATCAGGGTCCGAATCACTAGCGATTCAGCATGACCGTTTATAGTAGCGCAGTCTTATCCCTTGCCTTTCATTGATGAACAGACAGAAATTAAAAACCGGCGTTGACTGTTCGGGGAAGCCCTTATAGTAGGATATTTTCCGTTTTCCAAGCGGACCCCAACTGGCTTCGTCAGATATTCGTGTTCACTGCCTGGCGCTCGGAGGTGTTGATTTGACCAGCGCTGCCGGGAGAATGACGATGCAGGTGATTTCAGCGGTGGCGGAGTTTGAACGGGATTTGCTTCTTGAGCGTACACATTCAGGTATTGCGAGAGCGAAAGCAACTGGAAAGCGGTTTGGTCGACCTTCTGCACTGAATGAAGAACAGCAACTTACAGTGATCGCTCGTATTAATGCTGGGATCAGCATCAGCGCCATTGCCCGGGAATTTAATACTACCCGGCAAACCATACTCCGGGTAAAAGCAGGACAGCAATCATCATGAATGTAGCTCCAGCTTGACGGCCAGCTATGTGCCAGGCATTTCAAAGCAAAATATGTGTATCACTTGTTGGGGAGGACTTATGTACTGAACCCCAGATTTGACCCTGCCTGTAATTTGTTTATAGTATTGAGCGGCCTTGGTTTGGTCCTGGCTCAGACCCTATGCCTCTTATTTATCCCGGGCAACAGACCCGGCAATACATGCACTCTCGCTTTGGAGAATCTGACAATCGTTATGCGTATTACGCCACCCTGAGTTTTTCCTTCCTCTGTCGTACTGAGCGAACCTCAGAACGCACTCAATAACATCCCGTCTGCGGATGTGTTTTACCGTACATAAAAATGCTGCCCTCAGGGGCTGACTGTATCTAAAAACTGAGAAATTACTATGTTGCTGTCCTCGACGCGTAAGGACTGGCTGGGTAACGTCCGTGGTGACGTTCTGGCCGGTATTGTTGTCGCGCTCGCACTCATTCCAGAAGCGATCGCCTTTTCCATTATCGCCGGTGTCGATCCCCAGGTGGGCCTCTACTCGGCGTTCTGTATTCCTCTCGTTATGGCCTTCTTTGGCGGGCGTCCGGCGATGATTTCTTCATCCACCGGTGCAATGGCGCTGCTGATGGTGACGCTGGTGAAAGATCATGGCTTACAGTATTTACTGGCCGCTTCCATACTGACCGGGGTATTCCAGCTGATAGCCGGTTATCTGAAGCTCGGTGGATTGATGCGTTTTGTTTCACGCTCAGTGGTCACGGGATTCGTTAATGCGCTGGCAATACTGATTTTTATGGCGCAGTTGCCTGAACTGACCAACGTGACCTGGCATGTTTATGCCATGACTGCGGCAGGGCTGGGGATCATTTATCTCTTCCCTTATATCAACAAAACCATTCCTTCACCGCTTGTGTGCATCGTGGTGCTGACCGGCATTGCCATGTGGCTGCATCTGGATGTGCGAACCGTCGGCGATATGGGGAAACTTCCCGACAGCCTGCCGGTCTTCCTGCTCCCGGACGTGCCTTTAAATCTCCAGACGCTGCTCATCATACTGCCATATTCTGCGGGGCTTGCCGTGGTGGGGCTGCTTGAGTCGATGATGACCGCCACTATTGTGGATGACATGACCGATACGCCAAGCGACAAAAACAGGGAGTGCAAAGCTCAGGGCATCGCGAACATCTGCACATCCTTTATCGGAGGAATGGCAGGTTGCGCGATGATTGGGCAATCCGTTATCAACGTAAAATCCGGTGGCCGCGGACGACTTTCAACCCTCACGGCGGGCGTGGTGCTGCTTTGCCTGATTGTGTTTCTGCGCAACTGGGTATCCCAAATCCCGATGGCAGCGCTGGTCGCGGTGATGATTATGGTTTCCATCGGGACATTCTCCTGGCGCTCCATTGCCAACCTGCGGACACACCCCCTTTCAACCAGCGTGGTCATGCTTGCCACTGTCGCGGTTGTAGTGGCAACACATAATCTGGCCTTCGGCGTGCTGACCGGCGTACTGATTGCTTCGCTCAACTTTGCCACTAAAGTATCCCGGTTCATGCGCGTAACGTCAGTTCTGGAGGGAACGAGCCGGACGTATACCGTCACCGGCCAGGTATTCTTTGCATCAGCAGACCGCTTTACGAGCCACTTTGATTTCCGTGAAGCGATTGAGAATGTGGTGATAGACGTTTCACATGCCCATTTCTGGGACATCACGTCCGTCAGCGCCCTGGATAAGGTGGTCATTAAGTTCCGCAGAGAGGGCGCCGGGGTTGAGATACGTGGGATGAATGAAGCCACCCGCACCATCGTTGACCGGTTTGGTGTTCACGATAAACCTGAAGAAGTCGAAAAACTGATGGGCGGTCATTAACAGACCGGAGGGAAAACTATGAATAATACTGTTACAGCCTGTGTGGACGGTTCACTTTCAACGCGGTCAGTGTGTGAATATGCGGCGTGGGCAGCCCGCACTTTGCAATCACAGCTCGCACTGTTGCACGTTATCGAAAAAGACAGCACCCCGGTAGTGTCAGACCTGACCGGCACTCTCGGCCTAGACAGTCAGCAATTGCTGACCGATGAGCTGGTAGAAATTGAAGGGCAACGTAATCGCCTGCTGATGGCCCAGGGGAAAGCAATACTGGAAAGTTGTTCTGAACTGCTTCAAAAACAGGGAAGCCCGGATGTGCTTTTGATGCAAAAACACGGTACACCGGATGAAGTTCTGGCAGAGCTGAGCGACCTTCGTCTCATGGTGCTGGGGCGTCGGGGTAGCCAACATCCGGTAGGCTCTCATCTGGAAAGCGTTATTCGTCTGCAAAAGAAACCCCTGCTGGTTGTTCCGGAGAACTACTCAGCACCTTCCAGAGCCATGTTTGCTTATGATGGCAGTGAAGAAAGCAGGAGAAACCTGGAACGTCTGACGATGAGTCCCTTACTCAGGGGGCTGGAGTGCCACCTTGTCATGGTAAACGGTAAGAAGGAAGAGCTGCTGGCCGCACAACAAATTTTACGTGACGCGGGTATAGAAAACAGCACAACACATCTTACCGGGCAATCTGTCGGGGATGCGCTTATTCGTTACGCCGAGGAAAATGCTGTCGATCTGATAGTGATGGGGGCCTACGGTCATTCCAGGTTGCGGCAGTTCTTTATCGGTAGTCATACCTCTGAAATGCTGCAAAAGACGCAACAACCGCTTCTGATCCTCCGTTAGCAATGAAAAGGGGCGGGTACGCTCGCCCTACTTCATGAAGTGGATTAGCCGTCTATCACATGGACCACTCTGAATCGGCATGAGTGCAACGGCATAAGCCTGCTTAAAAAACAGGCTTAACGTGGGATATTTTCCGTTTTCCAAGCGGACCCCAGGAAGGGGGCGAAATCCGTTTGGGTGTATTCGTTGACACCAGGAGCAAGTATTCCTATCATTGTGTTGATAGTTAACACAGGGGGCGTTATGGCCAGAACAACAAGCGTTACGATTGGCGAACAACTCGATTCGTTTATCAGTCGATTAATAGACAGTGGCCGTTACGGCTCTGCAAGTGAAGTTATGCGCTCTGCGCTGCGATTGCTGGAGCAACAGGAAACAAACGATGAAGTTATTCGCCAGGCTGTTATTACCGGGCTGGAAAGCGGTGAAAGCTCGCTATCACTGCGGGATATTGCAGCAGAAAGAAAACTGAGACATCGTGTATAAACTCACCGAACGGGCGGCAGAAGACTTCGCCGGGATTTATGATTATACGCTCTTGAAATTTGGTGAAGCTCAGGCAGACCATTATACCGACGCACTTGAGGCATATTTCGAGACACTGGCCGGAATGCCAGATATGGGACGTGACTACCATGCCGTTCCTGGTGTAATGCGCATTGAATTTCAGCGACATGCCATTTTTTATACGGTTCGTGATACGGATATTCTGATTGCGCGTATTTTGCACCACCAGATGAACCATAAACGCCATTTACTGTAAGTCTAAACACGCTGCCGCGCTTTGCTTGGCCAACACCGATCTGGCACATAAAAAATTTATGCACCAGATCAGTGTTCTCGGTAAGGATAGGTGTGTTTTTGAGTTAATGTGTTTTTACTCATTTGTGTTTTTAGCTGTCATTTTCTTTCAGCCAATTATCGACCAAATCCTTTATCACATCAGTAATAGATGTACCTTGTTTTGCACACGCAGCTTTGAAGCGGATATGTATTTCTTCATCAAAGTTAACGTTGACTCTCTTTTGCTTTCCCGTGGGTGTGCTATTGACGACTTTTTCAAGATCCCGATGCTCACCGAAACTCATTGTTTTTGATGTATGTTGCTTAGTTAGTGCCATACATAACCTCTTAATATGCTGAAATGAGTATATGAGTTTTTACTCAAATGAATCAAGTATTTCTCGCGTCAGAATGGCTATCTCGCCCTTTGCTGCTCCATCGTTGGTATCGAAAACACTCTCACCCTCCATGACGGATTTAACGTAACTTTGGCGTTGTGTGATGGCAGTTTTAAACGGCTTAATACCCGTCTGAGCAATGCTATCTTTCAGAACGTTAAGCATGGTGGCTTGTTCGATTTTCCGTGTGATGAGGAATCGAGCTTCAACCGGACGATTATAAGCCTGGGCTTCCAGCACAGTGACTACAGAACCGGCAGCGGAAAAATCCAGAGGGCTGGGTGTTACCGGGATGATAATCAGGTCGCTGACCATCACCGCAGCGGAAGTAATAACTGACAGAGAACCGGCTCCATCAATAATCACAAAGTCATATTCAGCCAGATCTTTTCTTACCTGGTAAACGTCTTTCTCTGATGCTGCGGTGTAAACATCGAATGCTGCTTTCTCTGCTTTGTTCCAGTTAGTCAGGCTCATTTGTGGGTCTGTATCTACAACTGCAATTTTCTTACCCGAACTGGCAAGGCAGCTACTGACGTTGATTGTTGCCGTCGTTTTACCGGAGCCACCTTTAGGGTTGAGGAACGCGATAATTTTCATGTCTAAACCTCATTTGTGTGTTTACTCATTTGAGTTTAATTATACACAAAAACACAAATGAGTAAATACGGTTTGTGTGTAAATGAGTATATGAGTGTTAGAAGGGGTTTGAAGCCCATATAGACAAATTCACGTCCCAGTGTGCTTTAATTTTTAACGAGCGTATCTTTATTCATATCTTGTAGCGAATGAGGGAAACGCCGATGGAAGTGAATATCAAAGACATTACGGGTAACTGGGATCGTGGTGTTGTACTGGACAAGCACAGCAAGTTCAGCGTGGTGACAGGACAAAACGAGTGGGGTCACAACATTTATGACACTACTCGTACCGAGGTAGGTGAAGCTGTTTATCAGCTTAAATATAAATCTGACTGGACTAAGGTTCAGCCGCTGGCCAAATGCCTTTATGCTAAAGCCTACCCACTGTTTCAAAAAGTCGGGTTCATTCTCCCTATGGCCGCTTCTAACGTCCGGGCACGGCAACCTGTTACAGAAGTTGCTCAGGCGTTGGCACAATTAGCCGGTGTCCCCTGTTTTGACGATCTTCTGTTGAAAGCACCTGGCGGTGTTTCACTCAAGAATCTGAATACCAAGCAGGAAAAAGTTGATGCCATTGGCGGCAGCTTTTCCGTAAGTCCTGTTATCTCTAATGAAGGCAGATGGAACGTCTTAGTGATAGATGACCTCTACCACACTGGCGCATCAATGGAGGCTGCTTGTGCGGCGTTACGCGGCTATAATAAAATTAATAACATCTATGTTGCAGCGCTTACTTGGAGATAACCATGACGACGATTTTCGTTGCTGGCTCTATAACCATCAAAGAACTTGATCCGCTCATTATCGAACGGTTGAAGAAGATTGTTAATAAAAAATACCGTGTGGTTGTTGGCGATGCTAACGGCGTAGACTCATCAGTACAGCAAGCGCTGCTGAATTTACAATGTGATACCACTACGGTTTTCAGCAGTTCAACAAAGCCACGAAACAACTTAGGTGCGTGGCCGGTGAATGTCGTCAAAACAGAATTCCGGCGCGGAACTCGTGAGTTTTACACAGCTAAAGATCTTCAGATGGCCGAAAAGGCTGATTGTGGTCTGATGGTGTGGGACTGCAAAAGTCCGGGTACGCTTAACAACGTTGTAGAACTGCTTCTGCGAAATAAGTATTCGGTGGTGTTCGTCAACAAAATGCGGGACTTTGTGAAGGTTAAAACGCCTGACGACATTGATACCCTTATAAAAATGATGACAGCGACAGACTTAGAAAAGGCAGAAGAAAAAATCAGTCTAGGCGGCAAGCTGGCACGTTTAAAAAACAATCAAATGGCTTTGCTGTAATCCGGAACCTCAATTCAAACCCAACCGCAGCTAGGCGGTTGGGTTATACCCTTCTCCGGCACTGAGGTTTGACTGCTAGCGTTGTTTTTACATCGCTGGACGTCAAACCAAGGGTTGAGGAATGCGATAATTTTCATGTCTAAACTTTATCTGTGTGTTTACTCATTGGAGTTAGATATACTCATAAACTCAAATGAGTAAATGCGCCTTTATGTGTAAATGAGTATATGCGTATCTTTAAGGGTTGGAACTTGCGAGGGATGTTGGTTCTAACTGCTACTAGTGACTTATTGCCAACCTCCATCATATTCCTTCCAGCCTTGATTAGTCGCATCATTTGTTAGCGTCATGTCATCGACCACGCAATTACGTATCTCAGCAGTGCGGTAAATCTCGTCAAAAAGTTCGTCAATCTGCTCTTTCAAATCGGCCTCATCGCTATACGTAAAAATCAGGCTGTACTCATTGTTGTCCAACACCTTTCCGTCATAGTCGCACTCAACCAGCCAGGCAATATCTTCTCTGACCTTTTTCTTCCCACGGGTAAATTTGCTGCCGTTCTGCACCGGCACCCACAGTGTGGCTGTCACGGAAAATGCGGTAGCACTCTCAGACTGCCCGGAAAGAGAGGGGAGGGCTGTAACTGGGGGACACTGTTTGGGGTCAGTTTGGAGATCGGAAATTTTTGTACGTTGAGCACATTATTCAACCAATTCGGATACGTAAGTGATTGATTTATCGTCAGTGGCTATCGCTTTTAGGTTGTCGCTCTTGCTGTATCGCATTTAGGTTATCCGATTAAGACAAAATCCCCTGAAAACGCTGTATAGCGCGGGAGTACACCCTATTGCTATAGGTAAGTCTGTTCAAAAAACAGGCTTACCGTACAATAATTCTCTATATCCAAACTGACCCCTACACGCTCGTAAGCGGCTCTTACGACCCGCTAACGCGGAGATACGCCCCAACTGCGGCTTCGCCTTGTTGTGACCACTCCGACCGCGCACAAAAGCCTCTGAGCCGCTTTTAGCGGAATATGGCTTTGCAGGGTGAAGGGATGGATAGGCGATCCCTTTCGATCCCTCACTGGTATCGGCGGCTAACCCTCGGTGCTACCTGTCATTTCATCCTGCCGCCTTACATGCGCTAACGCGCATAAATCCCCGTTCCTCAGTGGAACGAAAACTCACGCTAACAGGGTAGTGACCGGGTAGCCACGATAACTGCCAACAAAATTAGCTTATAGGTTAATTCTACCTTGTCTGAAATTAGCCTATAGGTTAATATTAATAGAAATGGGAGGTCACATGTTTAGCGTTGTTTATCACCCGGAAGCCAGGGAAGAAGCCACAGCATTACCCGTAAAAATCAGGGTGAAGTTTGACCGTCTCATCGGCAAACTGGAGTATGACGCCCGATTACTGCGGGAGCCGGACACGAAGCCCCTGGGCGATGGACTTTTTGAGATCCGCACGATGGGGACGGACATAGCCAGGGGAATCTGGGTATACCACAAAGGCAATACCATCATCATGCTCCGTGTTTTCATCAAGAAGTCACAGAAAACGCCAGCGAAAGAAATCGATCTCGCCAAAAAGCGGTTAGCGGAGGTACTTAATGAAACTGGTAAGCCATAAAGAACTGCATAACGAGTGGATGCAGGACGATGAATATCGCGCTGCATGGCAGGAAGAAGAACGTAAGGAAAAGCTCAGGGAGCTGCTTGCTGAATGGCGCAAGCATGACAACCTGACAAAAGCGCAGGTTGCTGAACGCATGGGGGTTACACCTCCGGTTATTTCTCGCCTGGAAAACAACATCACCAAAGCCAGCATCGACACACTGACCCGCTACGCTCACGCCTGCGGCATCAAGAAACCTGTCATTGCCCTGTACTGAATAGCCAGCCCTCCGGGGCTGGCCTTTTTGTTTCGGTCAGTCCCAAAATTTTGTTAAAGCAAGTTTAAAATGTCACCTGTTTCTCCAAAGTTGAAATGTCACTTCTAAGCCAATCTATTTATACATAATCTTTACATCTTTCCCCGGTGACAAAGTGCTAATTGGTCTGTAATGTTCAATGTGTGGCAGGCAAGCCGCCGGTGACTTAGGGAAGGTGCGAACAAGTTCCTGATATGAGATCATCATATTCATCCGGAGCGCATCCCAGAGGGACATCATGAGCCATCAACTCACCTTCGCCGATAGTGAATTCAGCACTAAGCGCCGTCAG